>Ga0209303_1000930_pt1 | contig 20214 bp, 23 predicted proteins | sample SidtaG_3_FD_187449 | JGI IMG/M metagenome (GOLD analysis project Ga0209303, IMG submission 187449) | Marine algal microbial communities from Sidmouth, United Kingdom - Sidmouth_Asex1 metaG (SPAdes) (version 2) | ecosystem: Host-associated > Algae > Red algae > Unclassified | place: Sidmouth... | reverse complement strand
TCTTTTAAAATGACTCTTCACCAAAAAATCCTTAAATACAGTGAGTATTCGCGTCATTTTTGATTCGATTCATTTCAAAATAAACGTCAAAAAATGTAAATAAATTTATAAAACAGTGTACTAAGGTTATAAAATTAGTTAAATTGTTTGAGAATAAAAAATTCACATAGAATAAATTATTTATATAAGCAGTATATTTCAGAAAAAAGATTTTGCAAATCATCTAACTGGCTTCATGTCAAGGACTTCGTCTGCAAATTTAAATGTTTCATTTCTCACAGCATCTATATTTTTATTTTGCAAACTTGAAGGAAGTACGTGAGTTCCATCGGGAAAAGCAATAATTCGCTTTTTGTCATCGGGTGTTTTTACCTTTTTGTACATTTTTTTTACGGCAGGTATAGAGATGACAGAATCGCGATTATCTTCGTCTTTATAATAATAACCTATAAAAATGGGGTGTTTTATTTCTTTAAAAACATCATTATTCATGGTCGTATTAATGAGACTACGCACTGCCACCAAACCTTCCAAACGATATTTCATTGTCCAATAAGGATGGCAAGATTCGGGCATATCAGGTATCTCGCGATAATTACTACCTGACATATAACGCATCAATTGTAAGCCCCAAGGGTTGACGATTAGCCGCGATTTTTTGTCTTTTAGATCAATATTCGGAGAGTACATAATGTGTGCGTGTATCAGGTCGGGATTGTACGAAGCGATGTAAGTACCGAGCGTACTTCCGGTAGAACAAGACATCAAAATCACCTTTTCGCCCAACGCCGTAGCCATCGTGATAGCGCGTCGTGCAGACATGATTAAGTCTTTGGGCATCAAGTCTTTAAATGAATCAGGGTCATCTAAACCATGCCCTGATAGTAAAGGCAAATAAAGGTTCGCGCCATATCGTTTTGCAAATTCGCGATGTATCGGGTCGCCTTCCATTGGGCTTGCCGAAAAACCATGCAAATAGACGACACTGTATTCAGTTTTGACTTTATTTGTCGAGTCTGCCCACACGATACGGGATTGGTTATTGGGTTTTAAACTGTCCAGATTTTTATCCTTAATACGGTCTTCGATGATAGTCAAAGGAATACCCGAACCCGTGATTTCCACCTCCGAATCCTTCCAATCATCATAATCAGGGCGAGGTCCAAAAAAGTAAATACCAAGAATCAGCAGGGGGATAATATAATACAATCTTTTCATTGGTCAAAAATAGTATTTTTCATCGAATAATTTGAGTGTTCTTGTATTGTTTGTTATATTGTTTTACTGTCGCGCTGTTTTATTGCTGTACGATTATATTGTCTTATTTCGAAGCAATGAAAAATAGCTGCGTCAATTAGGGTAGTTTATTTTCTTCCTCTTCCCTAAGTAGCTAAGTAGTAAGTCAAACTAATTATGATAAGTTCATTTGGCGAAATTTGTCCGATTACTTTGTTGGAGAACATCCAGCGTAGCTACGGCTATGCTGAATAACCTCCGCCTCGTACTCGAAAAAATTTCACTCAAAGCAACATATCATAATTAGATTGACTTACTACTAAGTAACGAGCAAATAATAAGTTTATGATTTCGATGAGGTTATTTTATTCTTAGTTTTCTTCTTGAAAACGGGAGTTTAGGGAAGAGGAAGAAAATAACGGCGTGAAGATGTAGCGTTTATTATCTTTTTAAGATTTGGAATTTTTCCAAATTATTTTGCAATTACTGATTTTTTAGTAGCTCTAACAGTCTTTTTAGGAGCAGTTTTGGTTACAACAGTGGTTTTTTTGATAGTAACTTTGCTGTCCTTTTCCAATTTTGCCAAACGACTTGTGAGATTTTTGAAATCGTCAGCAGTTGGGATATTGAGTTTGTCGAGTACACTTGTTACCATTTCAGTAAAACGTTTTTGGTACTCATCTTTTTTAGCTTCCGTATTCTCTACAAAGTCAGTAATAACTTTTTTACCTTCTTCCTCAGATAAAGAGCCTTTTTTGACTAATTCGTCGATATTTTTTTGAATTGTTTCTGTTGCAGTAGCGACGGCTCCTACGCCTGTATAGAGGACTTTTTTAAGCAAATCTGCCATGATATTTTCTTTTTAATAATTAAATGAATAAAATGAGTATGGGTAAATAGACTTTATTTAGGAATATTTTGTATGCATGGAATTTTGTATTTTTTCGATAATCGAGCCTCATTTTGAGCTGCATACCCTACGGTACGGAACGAAAAATAGGAGAAGAGCATCGGAAAAAGACAATGTTAGCTGCATACAAAATATTTCTAAATAAAGTCTAGTGTACCCATCGTTTTCAAAATCATCCAATAAGCATCAACAACCATGCAAATTTATTTTTTTGATGTGCCAACAAACACGACTTCTATATGGTTCGGCTTGTTTTCATGTGAAATGAAATATTTTATTCTGCGAAATGAAAATACACCAAAAATAATTTTATGTTTTTAGTATTTTCACAAGTTTCAATCATTTTTGAAAGTTCAGAAAGAAAGTTTAAAAAATATCAAAATCAGACAAATTGGCAGTTGTTTGTCAGGTCAGGGTGTCAGGTTTTTATGATTTTTTGGCAGGAACGGGTTACGAGTTGCGGGTTTTCGGGTTGCGAGTTGTGGGTTTTTACCCAAAAAATCAATCCGCAACTCTCATTTTAATTACTTATATTTGTGATACGATGAAGAAAATTAAAGTAGAAAATCTGGGCGTTATAAAAGAAGGTGAAGTGGACATCAGCAAGCCTTTGACCATATTTACAGGACCGAATAATTCGGGAAAGTCGTATATGGCTTATTTGGTGTATGGGTGTTTGAAAACTGCATCATCACAAATTAATAATAAAAAGGCAAACGAATTATATATTAAAGAACTTACATCAGAGGTTTTTGCTGTCAACGATTTGGACGTAAATATAGAAATGAGCAAAGGTATTTTAACTGAAATATATCGCAGCTATTTCTTTCCTGCCGAACGTTCCTCTATTCATTTTTTTTCAACTGAATTATTGCAAAAAAAAGCAAATACGCTGAATGAAGTCGCTAAAATTATCCAATCGAATGATGCTGAAAGTTCTGTCAAAAAAATTAGAGAAAACGGTGCACTCATTCCACGCTATCCATTACCCATTAATGACTATCTCTCGTATTCGTCTGATTTTAAATACTCTGCAAAGCAACCCAAAACCGAATTTGAAGATTTGGCAAAAGAATTAGAGATGATACTCGAAGGTAGAATCTCAGTTGATGCTTATGGTAGTTTGGAATTTAAACCTAAAGGCACACGCAAAAAAGTACCACTATATTTATCGTCCTCAATGGTCAAATCACTTGGTGGTTTGGTGATTTATCTACGCCATCTTGCGCGGGAACATGACCACATTATCATTGATGAACCGGAATTGAATTTGCATCCATCTACACAAGTTAAGTTAGCGCGATTATTAGCTAAAATTGCGAATCGGGGGATAGAGTTATTGATTAGTACACATAGCAACCACATCATTCGCGAGTTGAGTAATTTAATCTTGATGTCAGATGATTTTGAAGGTAAAAAAGCATTACAGAAAAAATATCATTATAAAAAAGACGACTTCATAAAAGCCGATAAAGTAGGTGTATATGCCTTTCAAAATGAGACAATTGAGCAAGTACCTATCACTGAACAAGGTATTGAAATTGACAAAATCCGCAAAGTAATTGCTGATATGAATCTCCGCTCTGACGATATTTATTACATCCACTTAGACAGTTTTGAAGATGCAGCGCTTTAGTCTGATTCTTGAAGAATTTATCCACCGAGATGCTCACATTCAGGCAGATCAAGTGGCAAAAACTATTACGATTTCTGAGCCACAGAATACAGGCAAACGACAATTGCGTTCCGTCAAAATCAAAGGTTTTCAAGAGATTTATTTTGCCTTAAAATTAGACCATGAAGACTGCCCTTTTCTCGGTAATTTGATACCCAAAGGACTCTGGCGCCAATCCGTAGATGCCGTTATTTTTGGTAAAGTCAACAAACGTGATTATATTTTTTTGATAGAATTGAAATCGAATGATAAAGTAGGTGTATCTAAAAAATTCAAAAGTTCAAAAGCCTTTATATCTTTTCTCCTTACAATTTTTAAGGAGCATTATGACATTGATATTCAAAAAAATGTTCGTATTCGTTCAATTCGTTTTGGTAGAAACTTAAACGATGGAAGACCCGAAATTAATGATAAAGGCTACTATAATCAGGGGTTTGCTAAAACGGACAATGAAACTTGGATAAGGAATTTTACCACTTAATGCGGCAACCTATCCCTCAGCATCCCATACGCCAAAGTCCCTAAAATTGCGCCCGCCAACACGACCACAAAGACCGTAAAGCCATTGCCAATCAGCGTGAAAATCGGACCGGGACACGCGCCCGTCAATGCCCAACCCAAGCCAAAGAGGATGCCACCAAAAAGATAGCGCGGCACGGTGACAGATTTGTTGTTAAATTGAATGGTGTCGCCTCCAGCAGAACGCATTTGGTAGCGTTTCATCAAAAAAGTCATCACGACACCCACTGCCAATGCCGACCCAATGATGCCATACATGTGAAATGCCTGAAAACGGAACATTTCCTGAATCCTATACCACGAAATTGCCTCTGATTTGGTCATTACAATTCCGAAAAGAATACCTATAAATAAAAATTTTAATAATTTCATTTTTGAAAATGGTAGACGGTGAACAGTAAACGGAATCTGTTAGCCGTTTATTCGTAAATTCTCAGTGAATCAGTGAATGAATTTTGAATGATTCATTCATTGAGAACTTAGTTTCTTCTTAAAAAATAAGTGGAAATAAAAGGTGCGTCATCACCAATCCGCCAATAAAAAACCCAATCACTGCGATGAAGGAAGCCAATTGAAGGTTGGATAAACCGCTGATGGCATGACCGGAAGTGCATCCACCCGCCCAGCGTGCGCCGAAGCCTATCAAAAAGCCACCAAAGACCATGATAAACAAGCCTTTTATAGTAAGCAGATTCTCCCAAGAAAAAATATCCGTAGGTGCCAGACCGCCATTAAATCCGATACCTATTTCCTGCAAATCACTGACCGTAGCCGCCGAAATTTGGAGTAGGTCGGGAGAGGAAAGAAAATTGGCAGCAAGAAAACCGCCCAAGACAGCTCCCAAGACAAAGACGATGTTCCAGATTTGATTTTTCCAATCAAAATCAAAAAAACCAACGTGCTTGCCTGCACCGCCTGCGGCACACACCGTGCGTAGCGTAGAGGAAACACCAAATTCGCCACCCGCCCACAGCAGCAAAAACATCACAAGGGCAATCATAGGACCGGATACATACCAAGCCCAAGGCTGACTCAACTGATGAGCGAGTTCAGTAATAAATAAAGTAATCATAAACAAGTAGTTCGTTGTATTTAGTCCATGGTCGATAGGCAGACGTGAAAACCTACGTTCGACTATGGTCTATCGACTATCGACTCTTCTACAAAGTAGAAGGACAAACAAAAGCGGTGCGTGGCATCTTCGTTTCTTTTATTGCGCCAAAACCGCCTTGTACATCAATCAAATTGTGAATACCGCGCGCTTTTAATATCGACGAGGCAATCATAGAACGATACCCACCCGCGCAATGCACGTAAAAGGTATCATTTTTCGGAAAATGCTGCATATACATATTGAGTGAACTCAAAGGCGTATTGTGAGCATTTTCGATATGTTCGGATTCATATTCGCTTGTCTTTCGGACATCGTACACGAGGTCTTTTACGTCCTCAAATTTCGCTTCCAACTCATTTGCAGCAACGCTCGTCACCGTATCAATTTCTTTTCCGGCAGACTTCCAAGCCGCGATTCCGCCTTTCAGAAAACCAAGCGTATTGTCGAAGCCCACTCGTGCGAGTCGTGTCACGGCTTCCTCGGCTCTACCTTCTGGCACGACGAGCAAAATCGGCTGCTGCACATCTACAACCAACTCTCCAACCCAGGGCGCAAAACTCCCATCCAAACCAATAAAAATACTCTTTGGAATATGCGCTTGAGCATATTCCTGCGGTTTGCGAACATCCAATACGAGTGCCTCCGTTGTCTGCGCAATTAGCTCAAAAACCTCCGGCATGAGCGGCTTTGCACCGCTTTCCAACACGGCATCAATATTCGCATAACCCTCGCGATTCATCTTGACATTCAAGGGGAAATACGCTGGCGGTGGCATCAAACCATCGGTTACTTCGGCGACAAATTCCGCTTTCGTCATGTCTGCACGAAGGGCGTAATTCATACTTTTTTGATTGCCCAGCGTATCGACGGTTTCCTTCATCATATTTTTTCCACAAGCCGAACCTGCGCCATGTGCCGGATATACCGTTATGTCATCCGCCAAAGGCATAATTTTGTTGCGAAGGCTATCATACAAAATACCCGCTAAATCTTCTTGCGTGATGTCATCTGCTTTTTGCGCCAAATCGGGTCGCCCGACATCACCCAAAAACAAAGTATCGCCCGTGAAAATAGCGTGGTCTTTGCCGTTTTCATCGCGTAGTAGATAAGTCGTACTTTCCATCGTATGACCGGGCGTGTGAAGGGCTTTTATCGTAACTTTTCCGATTTTAAACTCCTCACCATCCGTAGCGATATGCGCTTCAAAAGTCGGATTGGCATTGGGTCCGTATACTATAGGTGCACCCGTTTTTTCTGCCAGCGTAACGTGTCCGCTTACAAAATCTGCATGGAAATGCGTCTCAAAAATGTACTTGATTTTCACCCCGTCATCAGTTGCCCTTTTGATATAAGGACTGACCTCTCTTAGCGGGTCAATTATCGCTGCCTCCCCTTCACTTTGTATGTAGTACGCGCCTTGTGCAAGGCATCCGGTATATATTTGTTCTATTTTCATTTGTTTAAATTCTTTCAATATTCAAAAAATCAAAAATCATTCTTTCTTTTTCACAAAAGCATGCAGCCATATCGAACGCGCCAGTCGAAAAATATAAGGCGATACCAATATTATCAATATAAGCATGAGTACAAATGAGGTCATCATACTCAGATTAAATAGAAACATAAAAATCAGCGTACTGCCCATACATACCGCCGAACTGAGGGCATACGCCACATACATTGCGCCCCAATAAAAGCCGATTTCGATTTCGTATTGCTGGTCGCAATTCGGGCAATTATCGTACATTTCAAAGAGGTCGGAGAGTTTGCTGACAGGCTTGAATAAATCGCCCTCCCGACATGCCGGACATTTGAGTCCGATAATTGCACTGTTTCTACTTCTTTCTTTTTTATTCATATTATAACAATCTGACAATCAAACAATTTGACAATCATTTTCACATTATTTCTTTCGCCAAAATCAATACTGCCATCACGAGTACAAACCAGCCAAAACCGCGTTTGAGGCTTTTTCCTGAAATGAAATTGGACAAATAACCGCCCACAAAAATCCCAACGGCTGCAAAACCCGTAAATGTCAATAAAAATGTCCAGTCAATTACTTGCCCCGTTTGCAAATCACCAATAAAACCAATGAGTGATTTTGCGGCAACGATGAGTAGTGAAGTCCCGACGGCAAGTTTCATGGGCAGCTTCGCCAATAAAACCAATGCCGGAATAATCAGAAAACCACCACCTGCTCCCACAATGCCCGTAAGCACACCCACGACACCACCCTCAAGCAGTATCAGTGGATAATTAAATTTTGGTTGGGTGTTTTCATCTCCTTCTACCTCTTCTTTGCCTTTTCTTATCATCGAAAATGCGGCTACAAGCATAATCAATGCGAAAAAAACCATAATCGCCATGTCTTTCGTAACCGCAAATGTACCAACGTCAAACAGGTGTTCGGGTATCGCAGGAATGAGGTAAAGCCGCGTCAAATACACCGCAATAAAGGATGGAATGGCAAATACTACCGCCGTTTTGAAACAGATTTGCCCTTTGTGGATGTTGTTTATCGCACCCGTTAACGATGCTATTCCCACCACAAAAAGCGAGTAGGCAGTAGCTAATACCGGGCTAATACCAAGCATATAGACCAAAACAGGTACAGCCAGAATAGAGCCTCCTCCTCCCATCAATCCAAGTGTAATTCCAATCACAAAAGCTGCCGCAAACCCAGCTATTTCCATCAATTTAATACTTTAATAGATGTTAAAATATTCATTTATTTAATCAAAAAACAGACGCGATTTGTCGCACCTAATAATTGATTCAAATTCCCAAATCATATTTTTCGGAATTTGGAATTTGTTTTTTGGAATTTTTAAACAATGGCATCGCAGGCACCTAAACAGTCAAATATTTTCAGCACTTGCCTGTCGGCAATGCTGTAATAAATGTTTTTTCCTTTTTTATACGAAACCAAAATATCGTTGTCCTTCATTTTTATCAAATGATGAGAAAGCATGGATTGTTCTACCTCTGTTTTGATACGCTCGCGGATGGTCGAAACTGTCAAAGGTTCTTCCATTTCGAGTACCTCCAAAATTTCCAAACGTACCGGATGCGAAACAGTTTTGAGTATCTTCGCTACACGCTCCAATTTGTCAAATGATAGATTTCTTTTGCTTATTGTCATAGCTATTGTTTTCAATTATAATACAAATGTATGAACATTTGTTCATTTATTCAAGTAAATAATAGGTAAGAGAGGTGAGACGAGAGATAAGAGTAAGAAGAAAGTCAGTTTAATTTTCTGGCAGTCAATAACTTATGTTTGAAATATTTTTTAAAAAAAATAAATTTAAATCTAAAAAATAATTCAAATTAAACCTTCGACCACCTTTATCGTCTTATATTCGGTTCAACCTTCGACTTATATTTAACACATGAATGATGAGCAGATACTCGCGGGAATGCACAATACCGACACGCAAGAACAAGCGTTTCGGGCATTGATGACGAAGTATCAAGAACGATTGTACTTACACATCAGGCGGATGAAAATCGAACATGCCGATGCGGACGACGTGTTGCAAAATACCTTTATAAAGGTGTTTCGCAATATCAAAAAGTTTCAGGGCAAATCCGAACTCTATACCAGAAGAATTATTGGACAGCGATAATGAGAGATGAGAGAAAAGAGAAAAGAGATGAGAGACGAAACACAGGAGACAGGAGACGAGAGAGATTAAATTTGGGTTTTTCTAATAAAAAAAATGAAAAAAATACTTATACTTGCATTAATTAGTTGTCTGTCGGTAGCGATGATTTCGGCACAGCCAAAACATCGCGGTAGCAAGCGCAAAGGCGAACCTACACCCGAAATGCGCGAAAAAATGGACGCTTATCGCGTAGCATTTATCACCGAAAAACTCGACCTCACCGCAGCAGAAGCCCAAGAGTTTTGGCCCATTTTCAATGAACGCGAAAAACGCATCCATGCGCTGAAAAAGGAACGTCGGAAAAACAAAAAAGACAGCGATTTTGATAAGCTGACGGACACCGAAATACAAGCAATGATAGATAGCCACTTCGATTTCAAACAGCAAGAACTCGATACTGAACGCGAGTATGCCGCCAAATTTGCAAAGGCACTACCTATGCAAAAAGTCATCATGCTGCACCACGTAGAGCATGAATTCAGACGAAAAATCCTCAAAGAATACAGGCGTAGGCAGTAATTAAATGCTACAATGTTAGAATGCTATAATGCTATAATGCTACAATGAGGAAGCGTAGTAGCATCACGTCATTATCGCATTATCGCATTGTATCATTGTATCATTACAAAGGTATCACCGGGTCGATGACGCAGGAGCTGCGGCTGACTTCTTCGGTTGTGCCGTCTTTATATTTTACGGTGGCGGTCACCCGTCCGCGCTTGGTGTAGCCCTCTATGACGACCCGTTTTCCATCCTTTGAAAGCTGTCCTTCGATTTTTTTTTCCTCATCATTGGCATACTTGATGTTTTCGATGCTCAATGCCGGTTGATCCAAATAAAACTGGTAATGTTTGAACTCTTGAACCTCCTCATCGGTCAATTTTTTCGGCTTTTCTTCTGCCTTTTCTGCCGGCTGCGTTTGTATTTGTACTTCCACCTGCGCTTGTAGCGAAAAAACGCCGAAGAACAATACCACAGCAATCATCATTATCTTTTTCATAAAAAAACTATTAAGTTTAAATCTCTACAATAAATTGAAAGTCAATTTATTGAGGTAATATTAAATCTGATTTTTATTTGTCTTTATATTTCAAATACTAAGCCTAAATTTAGGCTTTTATTTTGTCATTTGCAACGTCATTTATGCCCAAACTCTCTGATACGCTACTAAAATCTGCTCGCCAACTCTACTATTGGGTCTTCCCTGCACTCATCGAACAGGACGCAAAGACAGAGGCTATTTTACGACAAATTTATCCGACGATTAATTGGGAAAAAGTACGTTTTTACAAGGGCTTACCGTGGTTCATTACGGGGAGCTTTGTGGGTGCTATCGTGTTGCCGGCGACTTGGGGCAGGCGTGGGATTTACGTCTATTTTCGCGATTATCGCCCCGATAGTTTTTCCAATTTGATGACGGTCATTCACGAGGGGTTTCATGTGCTGCAATACCGTGATATGGGCGTAGGTGTGGGCTTTTTCCGAAGGTTTATGATATATTATTTATCAGATTATTTGCAATTATTTTTTAGGAATGCAAAAAATAATACACTCGAAACGGCGTCCCAAATTGCCTATGATAAACACCCGATGGAAATTCCCGCCTACGCCTGCGAAGCTGCCTTTCAAAAATACACGATTGCCCAAAAAGGACTTATTTACACGAGTAATATTCCGCCTGAATTAATACGAAACAACTGCGGCTACACCCCTCAAATCGCCTTCCCTTACTTGCTGATTGGAGGATTAATCACCCTCATTTTTATGCTACTCAAACCCTTTGTCGAATTATGTTTTCTATTCATTGCTACTCCTATATATTTATTCGGCAAATTATTGAAAATCATTCGTTTGTAGTGTTATGCTGTCGTGGTGTTGTAGTCTTGTTGTGTTGTAGTTTTGTTGCGTTGTGTTGTAGTTTTGTGGTGCTTGTTGTTATATTTATTTGTAATTTTGCAACATATGAAACCATAACACCGCGATACCACAACACTATAAGTGAAAGAAAATAAATAACTTGCCCCATTATGCTTGTTCTTTTCCCTTCTAAAAAACACAAAAAATAGTTCCGTAGCTATGGCTATGCAACGATTTTTTGAATTCTTTAGAAGAAAAAATTACGGCGCATTATGGAACAATTTATTTAATTTCTTTCACTAACACAAATATGACAGCAGAAGATAGAGCCGATTTGAAAATAAAAATCGAGGAACAAATAGCAGAAACACTAATAAAAATCAAAGAAATTGGAGAGCTTTGCCAACCGATTGCCCCCGATGTTTCATTGGGTAGAATCACGCGCATGGATGCCATCAACAATAAAAGTGTTGCCGAAGCCTCCTTGCGTGCAACGAAGCGAAAATTGGGCAAACTCCAACACGCACTATCCAAAATCGAACATCCTGACTTTGGCATCTGCGGGGTCTGCAAACGCCCGATTCAGCCCAAACGCATCATGCTGATGCCCGAAAGTTCGCGTTGTGTACGTTGTGCTTCGCGTTAATTTTTTTTCCGAAAAAAACAGCTTTGTAAGTAACGAGCAAATAATAATTTTACGATTTCGACGAGGTTATTATTTTCTTCCTCTTCCCTAATTAGGTTAACGAAAGTATAATTTGCTATTTACCAGCATAATAAAAATTGTAATAAAGTTAATTTAAAATAAAATGCAAATCAACGTAAATTATTGATAATGAGTGATTTACCTAATTACCCAGTTCCCTAATTACCCAATGTCCAAAGTCTAGATGTCTAACCAATTAAATATTATGAAAATATTACAATACAGTTTTCTTGCATTTTTCATCTTGACAATGATGGGATGCGCTGCAAATTTATCAAAAAAATCAAGCCCACTTTCAAAAACGAATCAAGCACCTACGGAGCAGAAATACGTCAAAAAAACAGAAACCAAAACGGAAGTAAAGTCTGACGGCACGATAGTCATTATCGAGACTACGGTATATGAAGACCCTAATGGCAAGCTCGCAACTTCCGTGAATATAGCGGAAGGTTATGAAGGACAACCCGGCATTGATGTACCTCAAACGCCACGGACTACACCTACTAAACCGACATTTGAGGAGGTGCCTCGTGTGCCGTCTTCGAGCCTGCCAAAACCCAAAAACAATACATCGCCTACGATTACGACACGCAGTATTGACACGGCAAAAGATGCGGCATTTATGAACGCACGGGAGCGAGAGATGATTAAAGAAATCAACCTCGTCCGCACCAATCCGCGTGCCTATGTGCAAGAGGTGCAGGTCTACCGCGAGCGCATCAAAAACACCCAATTTTCTGACCCAAATTACGCCAAAGAACAACTCCGTGCCATTGACGACCTTATCCGCGAACTCCAACTAATGTCATCTATGCCCACGCTTCAACCACGTCTCGGACTGCATAAAACCGCCCAAAAACACGGCATGGAAATCCTTGTCAACGATACGCCCACACACGTAGGCGTTGACGGTTCTTATCCTTGGGACAGAATTACACGTGACGATACTACGCTTGAAGATGGCAATGAAAACCTTGTCGGCGGCCCCTCAGATGTCAAAGAATCTCTAATGTTGCTGCTCGTTGATGCGGGCATTCAGGGCTACGCACATCGACGAAATATCCTCAATCCAACATGGAAATACGTAGCTTGCTACGAAATCGGTCAAGTCGGCGGCACACCAAATTATTGGATTCAATGCTTCGCTAAGTAGGTGTTGGTTGATTGGTTAATTAGTTAATTAGTGATTTTGCGAAGCAAAATATCACGCCCAATTACCCAGTCCACTAATTACCAAATTAACTAATATACAATGGAAGAATGGGAACTTGATTTTGAGTGGCTCAAAGTGAGACACACCGTAAAAAGCATTTTTGGCAAGGACAAATTGCCGGATATAGATGCCGTTCTTTTTGCCATCGGCATACAAGAACTTGGCAGAATGCAAGAAGAATTTACGAAAGAACAAAAACAGGATTTGATGCACATTGCAGTGTGCCGACTACTGAGTTATGAGGACTTTTATGAGTTTGAAGGACGCGACGAAGACGGCTGGCCTCACTGGAAAGCCTTACGACCAATTCCCGAAAAAGGCGTTCAAAACCAAGAGCTTTTACTTAAAAAATACGTTATTCGATACTTTAAAGAATGGGAAGAGGGGAATTGAATGTTTTTATTGTTGGATTGCTAAATTGTTTTATTGCTAAGTGAAAGAAATTAAATAAGATGTCCCATAATGCGAAGTATTTTTTTTGTCTAAGGATTTTTTGAAAGTCGCACATAGCCTTAGCTACAGCCTGTCCCGAACCCCGATTCGGGATAAGGATTTCAAAGGATTCTTAGACGGAAAAAAGACGAGTATAATGGCACATGTTATTTATTTTCTTTCACTTTGCGAAAAACCTAACAATAAAACAGTAAAACAATTCAGCAATCTAAGTGAAAGAAATTAAATAAGATGTCCCATAATGCGAAGTATTTTTTTTGTCTAAGAATTTTTTGAAAGCCGCACATAGCCTTAGCACAGCCTGTCCCGAACCCCGATTCGGGATAAGGATTTCAAAGGATTCTTAGACGGAAAAAAGACGAGTATAATGGCACATGTTATTTAATTTCTTTCACTAAGTACACTGTTTCACAAATTTATTTACTTTTTTGAGTATTTCTTTTAAAATGACTCTTCACCAAAAAATCCTTAAATACAGTGAGTATTCGCGTCATTTTTGATTCGATTCATTTCAAAATAAACGTCAAAAAATGTAAATAAATTTATAAAACAGTGTACTTAATTTCCGACAAATATTTTTGCCCATAATTATAGGCTATCAATTGCGGACTATCGACTCAATTGATTTTTACAAATTTTTTATAATTAAGTAGTGAGACAAAAATATCCTTACTTTTTGACGGTTTCTTTTTCCGCTATTTTTCCCTACAAAAATCCTTACGTAGCGTAGGCTATGTGCGGTTTTTGTAAGAAAAAATATCGAAAAAATAACCACGTCAAAATTGTAAGCCTATTTTTGTCCCACTACTTACTCGTCTTTTTTCCGTCTAAGAATCCTTTGAAATCCTTATCCCGAATCGGGGTTCGGGACAGGCTGTGCTAAGGCTATGTGCGGCTTTCAAAAAATCCTTAGACAAAAAAAATACTTCGCATTATGGGACATCTTATTTAATTTCTTTCACTAAGTAGTGGGACAAAAATATCCTTACTTTTTGACGGTTTCTTTTTCCGCTATTTTTACCTACAAAAATCCTTACGTAGCGTAGGCTATGTGCGGTTTTTGTAAGAAAAAATATCGAAAAAATAATCACGTCAAAATTGTAAGCCTATTTTTGTCCCACTACTTATTGAATTGAATTTGAACCTTCACTTTGTATTATTTTCCTTTGAAAATAATGGTTTATTAACGATTGCCTGACACGGAAATGACAAAACGACCCGAAGTGTTGGGTGGTAGTTTAATCATGTTATTTTTTTTGTATTAGGAATTAGTCAATTTGCTGACTGTCAATTTTTTAACACGACTGTTCGCATAGTACGACCCCACTGGGCGCGTAGCGCAACTATGCGCTTCAAACATGATTATTGCGGCTAAGGGAAGACGAAAAAATAATCTACCCGTCTGAATTATTCTTTTTCTTATATGTTTCACTAAGGAACAGGGTTTCAATAAATGCAGATTTTGACTTTTTCTTTTTCCCTTTTCTGCGTTATAAAAATCCTTGTATAGCTCAGCTATGCGCGGTTTTCATGCCTTGAAAAAGAAAAAAATAAAGTCGTCAAGACAATATGTTCGCCAAATTCAAAATTATAAATCGAACGCAAGTAATTTATTTATTTTTATTTTTGTAAATGATTTTATTTTAGATAAATATAAATTTATTTTTAATTAACTTGTAATCAAAAAACGCTCAACATCTAATTTGGCGAACATATTGATTATGGAACATCTTATTTAATTTCTTTCACTAAGTACTCGGACATAATTTTTTGTAAAATTCGGAATATAAATAAAAAATCCCTTAACTTGTATACAACATCATTGACACAAACGTCTTCAAAACACATTTTAAATCAAAACAAATATGAAAATATTTTCTATTTGCAGCTTTGTAGCACTACTTTTTTTTCCAGCAAAATACTTTTCCAACGACAATACACCACCGTCTACCCCCAATATTATTTATATCCTCGTCGATGATTTGGGCTACGGCGATTTGGGCAAATTTTATCAAGACAATCGGCTTGACCTACGCAAATTTGACACGCCCTACATCGACCAAATGGCGGACGAAGGCATGATGCTCACCAATCACTACGTAGCTGCGCCCGTCTGTGCGCCGTCGCGTGCGTCGCTCTTGCAAGGGCTGCATCAGGGACACGCCCACATCCGCGACAACCAATTTGATAAAGAACTCCCAAACGATATTAGCCTGCAAAATGTTTTGAAAAAAGCCGGTTATACCAACTACCTCGTCGGCAAACACGGCTTGGCAGGTACGGAGGGTTCTGCACTTGACGGGCATCCGCTACGCATCGGTTTTGATGAATTTTTCGGTCAATTGCACCATTACGAAGGTCACGACCACTACCCGCAAGGCGATGCCAATGGCTATCATTTACACGAAAACTATACGACAATCAATAGCGGCTTAGACCACGTTTACACCACCGATATATTTACCGCCAAAGCCAAAAAATACATCGCCGACCACAGCGCACAAACGCCCAACGACCCATTTTTTCTCTACCTCTCTTACGATTGTCCGCACGCAAAAATGCAAGTTCCGACCCAAGCCTATCCCGCAGGATTTGGCATGAACGGCGGTTTGGAATGGACGGACGCAGCCGCAGCAACGCCCTATGTCAACACCGCTTCGGGTACAGATGATTCGTGGATTCACCCCGATTATGCCAACCAAGCGTGGACGGATATTGAGAAAAAATTTGCGACCATGATACGCCGTATTGATACTTCGGTGGGCGATATTATGCAATTGCTCGTCGATTTGAATATTGACCAAAATACCATGATTGTTTTCACTTCGGATAATGGTCCGCATTTCGAGATGGGGCAAGACCCGCGCTCGTTTCGTTCTTTCGCCAATATGGACGGCATCAAACGCGACCTCTGGGAAGCCGGTATTCGCGTGCCGACTATCGCCCGATTGCCGGGTACGATTGGCGCAGGCACGACATCCGCTGCACCTTCCGCGCATTGGGATTGGTTGCCGACCTTCGCCGAAATCGCGCAGATCGAAAAACCAGCTTACACCGACGGCGTTTCGCTGATGCCCGAACTCACGGGCAGCGGCGTACTCAATCGCGAGTACCTTTATTTTGAATATTATTATGGCGGCAGCCAAAAAACGCCCAATTATACCGAATTTGAAGCCGCACACCGCGCCTCTATTCGTCGACAAATGCAAGCGATTTTTATCAACGATTATAAAGGAATACGTTATAATACACTTTCGCACAACGACGATTTCCTCATTTACGACATCGCCAATGACCCGAAAGAAACGACCGACCTCGCCGCAATGAATCCAACTTTGCAGCAGCAAATGAAAGACAAAACTTTACAAATGCGTCGCACAGATGCAAATGCGCCACGCCCTTACGATGATGATTTGATTCCGAATATGCCTGCCCAACTTTCGCAGGGATTATCTTATAAATACTTTGAAGGCAACTACGAATACATTCCCGATTTTGAAGAAATGACACCGACCGACTTGGGATTAACTTATGGCGTAAATTTGGATTTGCGACAGCGAAATACGGATTTTGGTTTGTATTATGAAGGCTATTTTTTCGCACAAACGGACGGGCAATACAGTTTTTACAGCACTTCGGATGCGCCTGTACACGTGATGCTGCACGATATTCATATGATTAATAATGATTGGAATTTTAAGACGGATGAGTGTAGTTATACCCTAAATTTGAAAGCAGGACTGCATCCGATTAAGATTTTTTATTGGCATAATGACGCATCAACTTATCAATTCGATTTGATGTACGAAGGTCCGGGCGTTGCGAAAACCATCATTCCACCAAGCGCATTTTTCGTAGATGAACCATTTTTACCCGTAGAATTAGTCGATTTTTCAGCCAACAAAAACGGCGCAGATGTGTTGGTAAAATGGACAACACATTCACAAATAAATAATAATTATTTTGAAGTAGAACGTAGTACCGATGGACTTTCTTTTGAAACGCTTACGCGAATATCAGGCACAAATTCAACCGAAATTAAGAATTATATTTATACGGATAAAAAACCACATTCGGGGGTGAATTATTATAGATTGAAACAAGTAGATTTGGATGGAAAAACAACGTATTCACAGGTCGTTTCTGTGAATTTTCGTCCTACATCCACCCAAATTTTCCCTAATCCGGTGGAAGATATTTTGTCCATTCAAAGTGAAAAAGAAAATGCCCCGTTTATTTTGACAGACGTGAAAGGCGCGAGCGTGATGCAAGGGCAAATCAGCGGATTTCAGCAGAATATTAATATCGAACATTTACCAAGTGGGACGTATTTTTTGACTGTAAATGACGAAATTATAAAATTAATTAAGCTATAAACCGTAGCGTAACGATAAAATAAAACGCTAAAGAAAGTCGCCTATTCGGGCAACTTTCTTTATTTTTGTGGGTTCTTTGACAAATCCTGTGATTGTTCGTTTTTCCGCCTCGCGATTGTTCGTCCCTTGCGTAAGGGATAGTAGGTGTTGTTTGAACGTAAGGGAAGACGAAAAAAATAATCTACCCGTCTGAATTGTTCTTTTTCTTATATGTTTCACTTAGTGAAAGAAAATAAATAACTTGCCCCATTATGCTTGTTCTTTTCCCTTCTAAAAAACACAAAAAATAGTTCCGTAGCTATGGCTATGCAACGATTTTTTGAATTCTTTAGAAGAAAAAATTACGGCGCATTATGGAACAATTTATTTAATTTCTTTCACTAAGCCAAACATATAAAAAAAATAACTTCTTCATTTGGGGTAGATTATTTTCTTCCTCTTCCCTAACTTTATCTATAGAAAAGAAACAATGAAAGTTATATCAATAATGACATTTGTCCTATTGCTATTTTGCGGTAGTATGTTGGCACAAGAGAATCAAGACGCCTTTCTCATAGACCTCGATGCAGAAGCTACTGTGGAGCGTTGGGAAAAAGAGGAAATCAAAGTAGAGGTGTATCTAATAAAGAACGGCAAACGCAAATACGTCATGGAGCAAACTGTGCCAAAATCTGAATATACCAAGCCAGGCAAAGCGGATGCAGTCACCATCAGCACAATAGATGTGGCGGAATGGACAGCGAATATCACCTACTTAGTGTATATTCCAAAAGCAATAAAATTAACGATAAAAAGCGAATATATCTCCATATCCAGAAAATGAATCTGTAATTTCAATTACTGATTTTAGGGTAAATGGGAAAATGTAGTAGCCTGCATTTTCCCTCTTTTTTTGCTCGTAGGTGAGTGTGACTATAAGCCGATTTTAGGAAATTCGTTTGGGATTTCTATTTCTACGAACTCATCAACCTTTTCCACAAAAAATAATTCATGTTTTTTTACATACTGATACAGTGCCTCTATAATATCTGTGATTTCTGTTTTGAGCGGCTTTCCTTGTTCGCATTTTTCGTAATGCGGGTAGGTGATATGCGCATATTGAGTGACATCGGTTTCAGGGCAAGTTTCAAAGTCACAATCCAAGGCGAGTACGTGTTTGATTTGCAGAACTGCAATACCTCTATAGTTAGGGTGTGTAATCTGTCAGAAAAATAAGTCACCGAAAAAAGAGGGAAAATGCCCGCAAGGCGTAATGCCACAACCAATCGGGCAGCGAAAACAAATTAAAAAACAACTAAATAGCGGTGAGTCAGTATTGTAACAGATTACACACCCTATCATTAATCATTAATCATTACCAAGATTTCGTTCTGCCGCCATCGACGGTGATGTTTGTGCCGGTGATATACGAAGCTGCCGGCGATGCCAAAAATGCGACCACATCTGCGATTTCTTTCGGGCTGCCAAATCGCTGCATGGGTACATATTGTTTCATAATTTCTGCCATGTCTTCGATGCTTTTATTTTCTTTTTTGGCTTTGGTGGCTACAATTTCGTCGAGTCGGCTCGTGGCAGTAAAGCCGGGTAGCAGATTATTGACCGTGATGCCGTAGGGGGCAAGTTCGCCCGCCATTGTTTTCGACCAATTGGCAACTGCACCGCGCGTCGTATTCGATACGCCCAAACCCGGAATCGGTTCTTTCACAGAAGTGGAAATGATATTGACAATACGCCCAAAATTTGCCGCTTTCATACCTCCCCAAACAGCTTTTGTCAATATCTGATTGCACAATAAATGATTGTGAAACGCACTTATAAAATCTTCTGTGTCAGCTTTATGTATGAGTCCGCCCGGTGGTCCGCCCGTATTGTTTATCAAGATATGAATTGTGCGGTCTTTCGCCAATTCATTGATATTGGACTGTACGCTTTCACTACTCGAAAAGTCCACCACGCGATAATCATGCTGCTGACCCTTCGGACTTGGCAAGTCTTCTAATGCTGCTTTCAATGTATCTTCGCTACGCGAAACGAGCGTAACTCGTGCGCCCAACTCGGCGAGCGATGTGGCTACTGCCTTTCCGATGCCTTTACTGCTTCCGCCTACGAAGGCATTTTTTCCCGTTAAATCAATATTCATAAAAAGTATAAGTTAGTGTATTCTACTGAACAATGATTTTTTATAATTTGTATTTGACTTATTATCAAATAAATATGTTACCTGCGAAATTAGAATCCGAACTATCTCCCCCTTTGGAGGCAGAGGTGATTGGTTCTGAATGAGAAATCATTTTCATCGAAATATAATTTTGTCACAAGTCCCAACGGGACGACATATTATAACAATGGGTGTCAGCGCATTGCTCGGAATAAATCTACTTCGCCAGCCCTGAAAGGGCGATATAACTTGAAATTTCGCCCTTTCAGGGCTAAGTGATACCTCGAATTTCTATCTTGGGGCTGACACCCCAAGTTAGTGAAGTT
>Ga0209303_1000918_pt1 | contig 20520 bp, 13 predicted proteins | sample SidtaG_3_FD_187449 | JGI IMG/M metagenome (GOLD analysis project Ga0209303, IMG submission 187449) | Marine algal microbial communities from Sidmouth, United Kingdom - Sidmouth_Asex1 metaG (SPAdes) (version 2) | ecosystem: Host-associated > Algae > Red algae > Unclassified | place: Sidmouth... | reverse complement strand
AGCTTTGTCTAATAGTTATTCTATTAAAGAAGCGAACAGCAATGAGTAAATTCGTTTTAAATGAACCCAGAGGGCAGTACCTGTTTGAAATTTATACGTCGTTATCGTATGTTCGAGTAGCTAGCTGCACTTCACATACTCTGCCTTGTCTAAATATCAAACACCTTGCTGTAAAAATAACCTCGAAAGATCAACAGACCCTAATGAAAAACATCTACTTAATATTTAACCTATGAATTACCATTAAACTCTTAGATATTGATTAAGTGGTAATTCACGGTAACGTTTACCTGTTGCAGCAAATATAGCATTAGCAATACTTGGCGCAACCGGAGGTACACCGGGTTCACCTACTCCACCTGGTGCATTCTCAGTTTCGTTAACTAAGTGGACTACAATTTTAGGTGATTGATTCATTCGGGTAACTGGATAATCATGAAAATTTGATTGCACTACAGCCCCGTCTTTAATATCAATATTTCCCATCAATGCGATAGAAATACCAAAGATCATTGCACCTTCCATTTGAGATCGTATACGGTCAGGGTTGACCCCTAAACCACAATCTATTGTGCAATGTATTTCTTTTATAGTAAGTTTGCTATCAACAACTTCTACTTTAGTTGCTACTGCAACATAACTTACAAAACTTCGATGTACGGCAATTCCCCAACCTTGCCCTTTTGGCAGGGTTTCATTAATAGGCGTGTTTGCTATTAACTTGTTTAGTACTTGCTTATAACGACGTATTGAATAAGGGTGCTTGGCTAGCTCTTCACTATAGTTTGTAAAAGCAAAACCATAGGTAAATTTGGGGTCAACATCACGATCATTACCCAAGGCATTTAATATAAATTCTTCAGTTGGAATATTTGCACTGTGTGCTAGCTCATCAATAAAACAATTAAGGGCAAAGGCGTGCTGAATATTACATACAGAGCGCATCCAACCAATACGCACGGGTGCATCAGCATGTGCTTTTTGCATCAAAACGTGATCAATATCGTAAGCAAAATCACCAAAACCTAAACTTAATTCAAAATCTTGTGGGCTATTTTTTATATGATCAAAAGTTGATGCGATCGTTGGGTATACGGCTTGTTGCTGCCATGCGGTAATATTTCCAGCTTTATTTAAACCTGCTTTCATGCTTTGCACAGCGCCAGCATGATAGTAGCTTGCTTGTATATCGTCTTCTCTGCTCCACACTACTTTTACAGCTCGTTGTGTTTTGTCGGCAAGGTAAATCGCCTCATTGGCAAAATCTGTTTTAGATTTTCGACCAAAACCGCCACCTAAAAGAGTAGTATGTACTTTAAAAGTATCTACTTCTAGTTTCATCATGGCAGCACCTTGCTCCATAACAGCTTGCGGGTTTTGTACACTCGCCCAAACTTCACATATACCGTCATGAAACCATGCTGTTGCCATAGGAGGTTCCATAGGTGCATGGACTAAGTAAGGTACTAAATATTGTGCTTCAAGTACTTTACTAGCAGCAGCAAACCCTTTAGCAACATCACCTTTTTTAGCAACAGTTTCTGGAGTATTTTTTAGCCGTTCTTTAAATTGATCAAAAGCTTGTTTTGAATGATGGTTTTTGTTTTTGCCCAAGTCCCATTCAATTTCAAGTGCTTTGCGACCTTGTAAAGCTGCCCATGTATTGGTTGCTAATACGGCAATTCCTGTTAACGGGAAATATAATACCGTTTCAGGTGTAGCAGGCATCTCAATAACATCAACCACTCCCGGTATGTTAAATGCTTTACTGGCATCAAAAGATTTAACCGAGCCATGGAGCACCGGGCAACGCTCAATTGACGCTACGAGTAAATCAGGTAATTCAACATCAATTCCATAAGTGGTATTGCCGGTTACCATGTCGTGTAAATCAACAATGGGCACAGGTTTACCAATATATTTAAATTCTGCTGACGATTTATAAACTAATGATTCTGTGGCCGGTAAAGCCTGTTTGCTAGCAAGTTCAGCTAAATCACCGTACGACAATGTTCCGCCGGTACTTTTGTTAATAATGAAATTATTTTTAGCATAAACACTATCTATTGTTACATTCCAGTAATCTGCAGCGGTTTGCTCTAGCATAACCCGTGCTGAAGCGCCCATTTCTCGTAATTTGTCGTAAAATTTACGAATACTGGTAGAGCCATCGGTATTTTGATCACCGTAAGCTTTATCGCCCAATCCTTGGATCACTTTTACGTTTGCCCAGTCGGCTTCAAGCTCATCGGCTATAACTTGTGGAATACCAGTTTTTGAACCCTGTCCCATTTCAGCTCGATGGCTAACAATTTCAACAGTGTTATCGGGCTTTATTGCAACAAAAATATTTAAAGGCTGAGCGGTGATATTTTCTTCTACATCGACAAACCTAGGTAAACTGGAGGTGGTAGGATTAATTGAACTACAACCCAGTAATAAACCACCGCTAGCAATACCGGCATAAGATAAAAACTCACGACGAGACAATTTAGTTGTGTTCATGACTTGGCTCCTGCTTGGCTAGCTAGCACTGCAGCAGCTTCTTTAATAGCGGTTTTGATACGTGGGTAAGTACCACATCGACATATATTACCTGACATGTGATTATTAATATCTTCGTCCGTTGGTTGGGTATTATCTTTAAGTAAGGTTAAGGCGCTCATTATTTGCCCTGATTGACAATAACCACATTGCGGTACGTTATTCTCTTTCCATGCTATTTGAATCGGGTGTTCACCTTTAGGGTCAACGCCTTCAATTGTTGTAATTTTAGCATTTTTAGCCACTACCACAGGGGTTATACATGAACGAATAGCTTGACCATTAACATGTACGGTACATGCGCCACATTGTCCCATCCCGCAACCAAACTTTGTTCCTTTGATTTTTAATAAATCCCTTAATACCCATAATATAGGCATATCATCAGGTGCTTCAACATTATGTATTTTGTCGTTCACGGTAAGTTTTATCATGTTTGCTCAGGACCTTGCTTTATAAGTTTAACTTTACGTTTTTAATAATTTTCGCTTTATATAACAATTTAGAGCGTACTCATTTTTTAATTATCGCTCATTATTAGTTCACACTCTCCCAAAACTGAGGTAAATAATCAATATAAATCTATTATTGTTAACAATTGACATCATACTTCAAAGTAGATTACTGTGTGAGCAAATAATTATAACAATTCATGTAGCTATGCCTCCAAATATAATGAATGATTTTTTAAAATCATTACCTAAAACTGTGCTTGATGCATTTTTCAGTGCCAGTTTTTTTAATAAAAACGCACCTAAGACTTACAAAACCATTATTTCAGTTTTCATTTTAAGTAATTTAACTCTTTTTAATAGTTATGTATTAGCGGATAACCCACCTAAAAAACTCACTTGGGGGCACGTTTACGAACTAACCGAGCCACTTCATAAATGGTCAGTTTGGGCAGCAGAAGAAATTAAGAGTCAAACCAATGGTCGTTATGAAATAGACGTATTCCCTGTTTCTATTATGGGAAAAGAAGCCGAGCTTAATCAAAGTTTAAGCTTAGGCACCATAGATATTGCCTACACAGGAACAAGCTTTGCTTCACAAAACTACCCTCCTATGGGCTTATCAGAACTACCTTATATATTTAGAGATTACGAGCATTGGCAAAAATTTAATGAAAGCTCACTATTTGAGGAGCTTTCAATGGGTTACAAAACTGCCTCTAGAGGTAATCAAATTGTTGGTAATAATTATTATGGCCAACGCCATGTTACCTCTAACAAGCCTATTTTAACGCCCAATGAAATGAAAGGCTTAAAATTACGCGTTCCTAATGCTTCTATTTATAAAATGTTTCCTTTAGCTGTGGGTGCCAACCCAAGCCCTATTGCCTTTTCAGAGGTTTATTTAGCGCTACAGCAAGGTGTGGTTGACGCTCAAGAAAACCCATTACCTACTATAAAAGCTAAAAAGTTTTATGAAGTTCAAAAATACATTAGCTTAACGGGTCATCTACAAGGCTCTGTGCTTACTATTGCTAGTGATCGTTTATGGTCGTCGTTATCTGCTGAAGATAAAGTTATATTTTCGACCGTATTAAAACAAGCAGCTGCTAATGTATCTAGAGATACCAGACAATCAGAAAAAGACTTAATTGATTGGTTTAAAAAACAAGGTACTGAAATATTAACTGTTGATAGACAATTATTTAGAGCAAAGGTATTACCTAGCCATAAAACAATAAAACAAGAATTTGGGGCTGATTTTTATGACAGATTACAAAGAATCAAATAAATTAAATGAAGTAGATTTAACTTTAAAAAATACGCAAATAATAGATAAACCCACTAAAGAAACAACATTAGAAACACCAATAGATACACCCATAACCAGTGAATTTCATATAGAAGACGACAACCATTTTGACTACGCTGACTACAAAATAGAAGATTGGCTCGCTTTTGTTTTATTTTGGTTATTAGCCATTACTGTTTTTGCGCAATTTATGAGTCGTTATGTGTTTGAATCGCCACTTGGCTGGACTGAAGAAATTGCTCGTTATCAACTGGTTTGCCTAGGGTTTTTAGGCAGCTGTATTGGTGTAAGAAATAACAGCCATATTTTTGTGATGTTATTTCACCGCTGGATTTCAGAAAAACTTTCTCACAATATTTACCGTATTATTGCGCTATGTAATGTACTTTTTTTTAGTGTATTAGCTTACTTTGCTTGGCAAATAATTCCATTACTTTCAATTCATAAAATGGCGTCGCTACCGGTTTCAATCAGTGTTTTATATAGCTTTGTATTTGGTAGTTTACTGATTTTAATTTTTCGTAGTCTACAGTACTTTATTAAAATTTTATCAGCACCCGCACCCAAAAAGGCAGACGATATTTTATCGTCTTGCGATTAAGGAATAATCATGGTTATAACAATTTTACTGGTCTCGCTTTTTGCCATGATCATTTTGGGTTTTCCTGTTGCGTTTGCATTAATAGGTTCGTCTTTATTAGCTATCCTTTATTACGGGCAAGTACCTGAACTCGTTGTGTTGCATAGAATGGTAGGCGGAATGGATAGTTTCCCTTTGCTCTCAATTCCGTTTTTTGTATTAGCCGGTGCTTTAATGAACTCGTCTGGCATTACAACACGAATATTTAACTTTGCTAATGCCATGGTAGGTTGGATGCGCGGAGGTTTAGGTCACGTTAATATTAGTGCTTCAATTATGTTTGCTGGAATGTCAGGTGCTGCTGTTGCAGACGCTGGTGGTTTGGGTGCGATTGAAGTAAAAGCAATGCGTAATAAAGGCTACGATGCTGGTTTTTCAGTAGGTATTACCGCAGCTTCATCAACAATTGGTCCTATTATCCCACCTAGTTTACCTATGATTATATATGGAGTAATGGCGTCAGCATCTATCGGACAACTTTTTGCAGCAGGGTTTATTCCGGGTTTGTTAATGGCGGTATCATTAATGGTTATGGTTGCCTATTACGCTAAAAAACGTAATTACCCTAAAGATGCTGGTTTTAGCATGCCTCGTGTTGCTACTACGTTTAAATCAGCCTTTTTATCTTTGATGACGCCAGCAATTATTATTGGCGGTATTTTATTTGGTGTATTTACCGCAACAGAAGCAGCAATTGCGGCAACGGTTTATGCGCTTATTTTAGGTTCGTTAGTTTATCGAACGCTAACCATCAAAAAGCTAATTAAAGTCAGTATGGAAACCATTGAAACCACCAGTATTATTTTATTGATTATTGCCGGTGCGGCTATATTTTCATGGGTGTTAACCAGCCAACACGTTACAGAAGACTTTACCCGTTGGATGTTAACTATTACCGATAATAAAGTGCTTATTTTATTGATGATCACTTTTATTTTATTTGCGGTCGGCTGCTTTATGGAAACTATTGCTGCCATTACTATTTTAACACCCGTATTATTACCAATCGCGGTAGGATTGGGTATAGACCCTGTGCATTTTGGTGTGGTTATGGTGCTTAATTTAATGATAGGTTTATTAACTCCTCCGGTGGGTATGGTGCTTTACGTGCTTTCACGGGTGACTAAAGTCCCCTTTGAAGAATGCGCCAAAGCCACAATTCCATTTGTGATACCGTTATTTATTGTATTGATGCTAGTGACTTTTATTCCTGAACTTTCAATGTGGTTACCTACCCTGCTATATAGATAAACTTTGAATAAATAGATAGCTAAAAAGAAAAAGCAGGGCTGTTTTAATGTGTAAATTCAAGCATTAAAACAGCCCCATTTGTTTATCGGTTATTTGCTTAAAGCTTGATCCTACAAAAGGTAAAATAGCATCGGCTATTGCCTCTAATTGTCTATCAATATAAAACTGGTAATCTAACGGGGCAGACACATGCTCCTTAGCTTGTGGACCATTCAAAGTAATATAATATTCAATAAAACCTTTGTTTTGATATTTTAAAGGCTTACCCTTTTCTTGGTTTATCATGTCGGCTAGACGTGCTGCTTTTACGTGCGGAGGAATGTTTTTTTCATATTCATTTAACTTTCTTTTAATGCGTTTTCTGTAAATTAACTTATCGTCAAATTCGCCGGCTAATGTCCGTTCTACTATATTAAGAATATAATCGCTTGTGGGTTGGTTATTAAAGACTTTTTTATATAAAGTTTGCTGAAATTCTTTAGCGAGCTCTGTCCAGTCGGTTCTTACCGTTTCGAGCCCTTTGTAAACCATTTTTTGATGCTCAGCTCCGGTATCTTTATCTTTTATTAAAATCATACCTGCATAACGTTTTTTTGTACCTACATCTAATCCTCTAATAGTGGGCATTAAAAACTTGCTAAAATGGGTTTCAAATTCAATTTCTAATTGGCTGTGCACCTTGTGTTTATTTAGTAATAAAGCGGTCATTTTCTCGTTGATTAAAGCTTGCAACTCTTTACCTAATGAAAGGCTTTGGGCTTGTGTTTTATTTTCACCTACATGAACAAAAATAGAGTCTGTATCGCCATAAATAACTTTATAACCTTGATCTTCAATCCATTGTTTGGTGATTTTCAATAATTCATGGCTTCGCTTTGTAATAGAACCCGATAAGCGAGGATCGAAAAATCGACAACCGGTCGAACCTAAAATACCATAAAACGAGTTCATAATAATTTTTATGGCTTGTGATAAAGCGGCATTTTTTTCAATTTTTGCTTTGTCGCGTTCTAACCACAAAGATTCGATAATATCTGGTAAAAAGTGTTTATCTCTAGAAAAATAAGCACCATCAAACCCTTTTATTGGTGTATTACGTTGAAATTTATCATCTTTTAAACCCTCTATTAATCCCATCGGATCAATATTAAAGGTGCGAATAATACTAGGGTACAAGCTTTTATAGTCAAGGACTAGTACATTGTCATACAAACCAGGAATAGAGTCCATTACAAAACCTCCGGGCGATATTAAACCCGATTCGCCATCTCCCATATTTGGCGCTACATAATCGCTGCGATGTAATTTGGGTAAATATAAATTAGTAAATGCCGCAACCGAACCGCCCATACGGTCAATAGCTAACCCCGTTAATTGGGTACGTAAAATAGCAAATTCTAGTAGTTGTGTTTTTTCAAATATAAGCCAAACGAGTCGGCAATCTTCCAAGTTATAACGGGCTAAGGCTTGTTTGTTATATAAAAAGTTATGCGTAATTTCTTCAATTCGGTTATCAACATTTTTAACTTTTTTACCGATGTTTAGTAAAGTGTTTGAGACACTTTCTAGGGAAAAACTTGGGAAATTATATGTGGCAGTTTTTAGTAAATCGATACCATCAAGTACCACTCTACCCGCAATTTCAATAAATTTTTGCTCGCTATTAGCATTTTTACGCCAATAAGGTGTAGTGCCATCTCTACCAATTGAAAATTTCACATGATGTAAATCACAACGTTTTTGCAATAAATTAAAGTCAAAATTAACCACATTCCAGCCAATCATAATATCGGGATCGTTACTTTTTACCCAATAAATAAAAACCTCAAGTAATGCTTTTTCATCTTTTACCCATTCAATATTTACTGGTTCGCTATGTTTATGATCTTTGTTCTTAAATTTAGGCTTAGGTTCAAGTTTAAGCTCAGGTTTACCTATCATAAAAACACATTGCTGGGTATTACTGTACAAACCAATAGAATACAACTCGCCTTGCATAGAGCATTCAATATCTACCGAGAACATGTTGAGATGTATCGCTTTATTCGCTTGCTGATAAGGCAAAGCCTTACACTTAACTTTTGAGTAAGATTTGTAGTTTACTGTTAGGCTTTTATTGTTTTGAGTATAGGTTGCATTTATTTTTACGTTGCTTTGGAAGTGTGTTTTTTCAAAGCCGATAAAGCGTAAATTGCCAGTAATGAAGCGTTCCATTAAATAGCGTTCATCGGGTCTAAAATCGTCCTCATAGCATTTTATATTATAGTGTTTTAGTTGCTCTCGGCCAGCATAAAAATCTCGCATTGATTTAAAATATACGCCGCTAACGAGCTCTTGATCAAAGTTTTTTAACGTTAATTCGTCAATTTTTTCTACCTGAATTGAAGCATCGTTTAATACTTTAATGGCATCGTGTTGCTGAGATTGCCTAATAAAAAAAACTGCTAATTCATTCAGTATTTCAAGTTTTACCGCACCCGAGGCAGTTTTTAACCATAACGTAATACAAATACAACCAAAACGATCTTGAGATTGCCTTGTCAATATAAAACCTTGGTTTACATCACTTGGGGTATTTTCACTGAGTAAACGAGCGTTATCGCTTATTGAAGAAGCGTTATGCGTATTTGATTTTTCAATAGATAAAAACGAAGTTGATGAGTTAATTGAAGAAATAGGCATATTGGCTAAAAGATTACTCGAAAAAGGCACTATAAAACTGGTATTATATACAGCAGTGTAAATAATACTACTTTTTATGGGATCCGTCTTCACATGCTAAGCGACAAAATAAAGCAAGTTATACGTACTAGCTACAAAGCCATTGGCGAAAACATGACGAACTTTAACCCACGAAAACAGCAAACATTTTTAATTGCTGAAATAGCTAAAACGTTAGCCGGAGAATACAACAAAGACCGCAAGATTATTGTTATTGAAGCCGGTACAGGTACAGGAAAATCGTTAGCATACTCACTAGGCTCTATTCCTTTAGCAATATCCCGTGATAAAAAAGTTATTATTTCTACGGCGACCGTTGCCCTACAAGAGCAATTGGTAGATAAAGACCTCCCCTTTTTAAAAAAACATTCTAAATTAGATTTTTCATTTACCTTGGTTAAAGGGAGGCAACGTTATGTTTGTAGGCAAAAGCTGAGCGCCGCGGTTACCAACGGTGACGACCCACAAGCTGGTTTTACCTTTGCTGAAAAACCCAATGCAGCTGATGTACGAACACTCGCTGAAATGCATAAAAAACTGATGGATAACAGCTGGCAAGGCGATTTAGATTCATGGCCTAAAAGTGTGCCCTATTACGTTTGGCAACAAGTCCAGTGTGATAAACATAGTTGTTTAAAACACTTATCAGAACACACACATTGCCCATTTCACAAAGCGCGAGAAACAATGGAAATGAGTGATGTATTAGTAATAAACCATAGTTTGTTACTGGCTGATTTAGAACTTGGCGGTGGTAAAATACTACCCGCACCCGAGGATGTTTATTACATAATTGATGAAGCACATCATTTACCTAAAGTAACACGTGATCATTCCAGTGCTAACGTTTCGGTTAAAGGCGCCATTGAGTGGCTAACTAAGTTGAAAGAAACCGGCGATAAAATGGCAAAGCTAATTAAATCACAGCGCGCTATTTCGCCAGCACTTAAACTGGGTGACGATTGCCAAGATTTGTTAGTTGAACTACAAAAAGTTTATACCTTTATCGAAAATAATAAAGCCGCCTACTTCCCTAATGAAAAACAATACCGTTTTGAAAATGGCATTATTCCTAAAACATTAAAAAATTGGGCTGAAGATATTAGCGAACTTAGTAAAAAATCCCTTGCGCACATTAACAAACTGTATACATTATTAATGGAGGCGGTAAAAGATGGTGAAACCCAAATGTATTTGGCTGAACCTTTATTAGCAGAGTCAGGCTTTATGATCCAACGACTAGAAAATTTAAATGCGCTTTGGAAAATGTACGAAAAAACCGATAACGAGAAAGCTGCCCCACTTGCTCGTTGGGTTGAAATTTCAGAAGGAAAACGCTCCGATTATGTGCTTTCGGCTTCTCCTATTGAAGTAGGTTTTACCCTTGAAGATAATTTGTGGAGTAAATGTGATGGTGCAGTATTATGTTCAGCTACACTTTTAGCGCTAAATTCGTTTGAGCACTTTAGGTTTCAGGTTGGTTTACAAAATAACGATGGTACACAATATCAGCAAGTTAACTCCCCTTTTGATTATCAAAACAAAGCTGAACTTGTTGTACCAAATATGAAGTACGAACCAAGTGCTGTTGAATTCACTGATGAAATTATAGAAAAACTACCTAAGTTGATTGATCAAGGGTTCTCGACCCTAGTGTTGTTTTCATCTTATTGGCAAATGGAAAAAGTTGCCGCCACAATACGTGAAAACCACCCCTTTGATATTCAAGTACAAGGCGAACAATCACGCCAGCATATAATTGAAACACATAAAAAAAATTGCAATAACGATAAACAAAGTATTATTTTTGGTACCCAAAGTTTTTCTGAAGGATTAGATTTACCGGGTAACTATTTAAATAACCTTATTATTACCAAATTACCGTTTTCAGTACCTACATCTCCTGTTGAAGAAGCCCAAGCAGAATATATTACAGCAAAAGGCGGTAACCCATTTATGTCGCTTTCAGTACCAGACACTTCAAAAAAATTGGTACAAGCCACCGGTCGATTACTTCGTAATGAAAACGACGAAGGCACTATAACCTTATTAGATAGGCGTGTAGTTAGTAAGCGATATGGTAAACAATTACTTGACTCACTGCCGCCATATAAACGAGTTATTCAATATTAATATTTAAGCAACAGAGCGTAAAAAATCTTTATAAGCCTTATTCAATACCAATATATTTATGAACTTGAATAGACAAACGCCAATTATTTTTAATACAAGTAGCAATCGCTAATTCAGTGGCGCGTTGTTTTTGGCTGATTGGCTGTAAATAAATAGGGGTACTGGTAATTTTATGTTCGGCTAATAACGCTGTAAGCTCATCAACATGGTGTTGTGTGGCAACTGGGTGTTTAATTTCATTAGCTCTATTAAGCGCTGAACGCAAAATTTTATAACCGCCTTTCATATTAATTTTAGGAGACACAGTTACCCAGCACTTTGGCGTTACTCTTATTTCAAAAGTGCCAGAGGTTTCTACTTGTGTGCTGTAACCTAAAGCTTCAAAACCTTCACATAAAGGAGATAAATCAACCATACAAGGTTCTCCTCCAGTTATAACAATATGTTTTGCTTGGTAGCCTTTAGTTTTTACCCAATCAATAAGCTGCTCAACCGGCATATTGGCCCATTGTATTGTTTCTTCACTTTTATTTATCATTAGTTCAGCAGACACTGAATCATTAATATTAATGTCCCATGTATGTTTTGTATCACACCATGAACAAGCCACGGGGCAACCCTGCAAACGAATAAAAATTGAGGGTTGACCGGTAAAAGATCCCTCTCCTTGAATAGTTTCGAAGAGTTCATTAATTTTATAACAAGTTGTTTTCACTTTTGTGCTTTAGCCTATGTTAATTTTCTAGTAAAATGCGCGCTTTTATAACCTATATATGTCAATTTTCAAATGCCTTACTGCTGTTTTAGAGTAATTTCTAATGTCAGTAAGATCCTGCACATTGACATATATAAGTATATTTTGATGATTATTATACCTTAAGAGACCTTAAAAATGGCTAACAAAGTTGTTGTTATTTATTCAGGCGGCATGGATTCGTTCACCGTACTTAACCGCGCGATAAAAGATGGTAAACAAGTGTATGCGCTGTCTTTTGATTACGGACAACGCCATGTAAAGGAGCTTGAATGTGCAAGCCAAGTTTGTAAAGCGCTTAACGTTCATCATAAGGTTATTGATATATCTGCAATTAATCAATTGCTAGCTGGCTCTTCATTAACCGACGATATAGATATACCAGAAGGACATTATGAAGCTGAAAACATGAAGTCGACTATTGTGCCAAACCGCAATATGATTTTACTCTCATTGGCAGTTGGTTACGCTGTTTCAGTAGGAGCCGAGCAAGTTTATTATGGTGCGCATTCTGGCGATCATGCAATCTACCCTGATTGCAGACCTGAATTCGTGATGAAAATGAACGATGTTTGCCAAATTGCTAACTACGAAGCGGTAGAAATTTTTAGCCCATACTTAAACGTGAATAAAACAGCAATTTTAGCAGACGGCATCAGTATGAACTTAGACTACAGCAACACCTGGACCTGTTATAACGGGCGTGAAAAAGCGTGTGGAAAATGTGGAGCTTGCCAAGAAAGATTAGAAGCGTTTGAAGAAAACGGATTAACAGATCCTATCGCTTACGAAAATTAATTTAAATAATAATGGCATTATTTTTTATACACAATAGTGCCGAAATGTTATTTTTAACCCTAATTCAAGTAATAGAAAATCAAGATAGTGGCTTTTATCTTCTTTTTGATCGGGTTTTATTTGTTTTTTTAACCGGTTTCTTTTTTTTGGTTTGTATAGGCGTTTTTGAAAACTCTTTATGAAAAGGCTGCTCAGTAACAACAGGAATAGCTTGCCCTATGCTAGTTTCGATATTTGTTAACTGCCTAATATCATTTTGTACAGCAAATGATATTGCCATACCACGCTTGCCTGCACGTGCAGTACGCCCGATACGATGTATGTAATTTCTTGGATCTTCAGGAAGGTTATAGTTAATAACTAACGTAATGTTATCAACATCAATGCCACGTGCTGCAACATCGGTTGCCACTAGCACTCTTAAAGTAGATTCTTTAAAGTGTTGTAATGCTTCTTCCCTAGCGGCTTGCGTTTTACCACTGTGAAGGCTTGCCGCAGTTATTGAAGCTTTCTCAAGTGCTTTTACAATGATGTCAGCACCATACTTTGTTTTACAAAAGATAAGCACTTTTTCATATTTAGGGTTTGTCAGAAGATCAAATAGCAAAGGGATTTTGTTGGATTTATCAAGGTGATATACACTTTGATTAACCAAATCGATAGTGACTGTTTCTGTAGCAATTTGGACTTTTGTTGGTTCGCTTAATATGGTTTGTGCAAGTAATTCTATTTCAGCAGGCATAGTTGCTGAAAATAAAAGTGTTTGTCGCTTCTTTGGTAATGAAGATATGATAGTTTGAACATCGTTAAAGAATCCCATATCAAGCATGGTGTCCGCTTCATCTAATACAAATACTTCAAGTGCCTCAAAATGAATATCGCCCGTCTCAATTAAATCTAACAATCTGCCGGGGGTAGCCACTAAAATATCAAGTCCAAGTGCGATGGCATCAACTTGAGCTTGCCTTCCCACTCCACCATAAACAACCTTGGTTTTGAGTGCTAAACCCTCAGCATAGTCATCAATATTTTGCATTATTTGCGACGCAAGTTCGCGCGTAGGTGTAAGTATAAGCGAACGCGTGCTTTTGGCTTTAATATCAAGTTTATTTCGCCCAAAGTTATTGATAATAGGTAATGAAAAAGCCGCAGTTTTTCCGGTTCCCGTTTGCGCAATGCCAAGAAGATCATTGCCTTTAATAAGCACTGGGATACATTTTTTTTGGATGGGTGTGGGCTGCTCATAACCTTTCAAAGCAACGCGATCAATAATTGACTCTAAAAGTGAAAATGCTTTAAATTCTGACATGCTGTCTCGGAAATAATTAATCAATAGCCGGTTATTCTAACAGAATGCTTTAGGGGCTTATATGTTTAAGATTAATTCAAGATGATTGTTTCTGAACAAATGCAGATCAGTAATCAAGTGTCTGAACCTTTTATTTTCGTTATAGCGATTTAGAAAAAACCTATAGTAAATATTCTGTTTACCTATGGTATTGCATTAAGTACTTATTGAAATTTACCCACTACCCATTTCAATAGAGTGAACTGTCACTAATTATAAAAAAACTCCATTACGGAGTTTTTGGTTTAATAGTTACAATTAGCTAATTGATAAAACTATACAAATAACACAAATGATACAAATTAAAGTGCGTTAACTACGTCTTTGATAATTTCAGGACCTTGATAGATAAAGCCGGTATATACTTGTACTAATTTAGCGCCAGCTGCTATTTTTTCTTTCGCGTCAGCACCATTTGAAATACCACCAACACCAATAATAGGTAATTTATTATCTAAAGCTTTAGCAAGTAATTTAATAACTTGTGTGCTTTTTTCTTTTACTGGCTCGCCACTTAATCCCCCCATTTCTTGGCTGTGCTCTAAGCCTTCAACCCCTTCGCGTGAAAGAGTCGTGTTAGTGGCTATTACCCCATCAATATCATTAGCAATTAAGCATTGTGCAATCGATTCTATTTCAGGCTCAGTTAAATCCGGTGCTATTTTTACTGCAAGAGGTACGTATTTTCCGTACTTTTCAGCTAACGTAGTTTGTTCAACTTTAAGTGTTGTAAGTAACTCGTTTAGAGCATCGCCGTATTGTAAAGAGCGTAAACCGGGGGTGTTAGGTGAAGATATATTAATAGTAATGTAGGTGGCAAAATTATACACTTTTTTCATGCAGTGAATGTAATCGTCTTTTGCATTTTCTTCTGGTGTGTCTTTATTTTTGCCAATATTAATTCCTAATACACCTTTAAATTGTGCCTTACGTACTTGATCTACTAAGTAATCTACACCTTTATTATTAAAGCCCATTCGGTTAATTACTGCATTAGCTTCTGGGATCCTAAAAATACGAGGCTTTTCATTACCCGGTTGCGGACGTGGTGTCACCGTTCCCACTTCTACAAAACCAAAACCCATAGCGCCAAAAGCTGGAATGCATTCGCCATTTTTGTCTAATCCTGCGGCTAAACCTATTGGGTTAGGAAAATCTATACCCATAACCTTTACTGGTTTAGCAGGGACTTGTTGACAATATAAAGCGCTAAAAGGTGTTTTACCGGTATTTTTTAATGCTTTTATCGTCATTTCATGGATAGTTTCAGCGTCAAACTTAAAAAATACTTTACGGATTGCAGAATAAAACATATTACCTCGGGCATTTACCAAATAAATTTATTTAACTCAGTACGTTAAAGTAAAGTTATTTGAAATTAATTAGTTTAGTGAAGCAGGTATGTGATACCAATAACAATAACCAATTGGTATTTTTAAATAAAATTTATTGAGTAAAAAAACCCCGCACGTGGCGAGGATTTTAACAGTTAACAATTAGGCGTTAAAGGTTTCTCTTGAACATTTAACGATTTAGCATTTATTTATCAGGGTCACATTTTAAGCTTAATAACATTAACTCACGTAAGGCCACTGAAAACTTAGCAAACTCGTGTGTGTCACCAATTCTAAATTCAGACAAAATATGGTGCCAACGCTCTAAAGCTTGTTTATTTTCAGTAAACCAACTATCTAATAACTTGCCTGTATCTTTAGATTCAGTATCAGTACGCAAAATAACGCTTGCTAGTGAACGTTGCTGCCAATCAAGTTCTTCTCTGTATGACGATCTTGCTAATGCCTGCCAATGGTTTAGAACAGGTTGTTTTGTAATTTGGTTTAAAAACCAGTGTATTTCTAACCGTGCACCTAATTCAAAGTAAACGTTAGCAACAAAATTAACATCTCTGCTGTCTTCAAGCGTTAGGTCAGCTATGTCCATAGTTGAGAAAATAGAACTTAATTTAGCAACATAATTAGCAATATCTTCAGGTACATTAGCTTTGACTAAGTCCGCTTCAGCAATCTTTAATTCCTTTACTTCTTCATCAACCATATAGTCGTTAATGTTTTCGCTTAAATCTACAAATATAGGTCGATACACTGCAATTGATTCTGCCACATTAATGGTTTTATTACGGTGACGTAAGAACCAACGCGTTGCTCTTCTTACGGTTCTGCGTATTTGAAAAAGCATTTCGGTTTGTATAGTTGTTGATATTTTATTATCTAATGCTTCAATTTTTTTCCAAATATCAGACATTCCAAAAACATTACTCGCAACGGTATAACAATTAGCAATTTCAGCAACTGTTGCACCTGTTTCTTCAAACATACGATTAACAAAGTTAAAGCCCATGTCGTTACCAATAGCGTTAGCAAGTTGAGTCGCTATAATTTCAGCACGCAGTGGGTGGTTCTGCATTTCAGATAAATATTTTTGCTGTAGTTTTTTAGGAAAATTATTAATTAAAAAGGTATCATAATAGGCATTACCCGTTATTTCAGGGCAAACTAAATCTTCTTTCAAGACCATTTTGTTATAGGCAAGTAATACCGATAATTCAGGACGGGTAAATCCTGTGTCTTTAACTAATCTTTCAGCTATTTCGTCTTCATTTGGGATAAATTCTAAAGTTCGGTCAAGTTTACCTTTACGCTCTAAATCTTGAATAAAACGTATTTGCTCTTTAAGCTGACTCCCTCCACGCATGGCAGTGATAGATAGCGAATGCGTTTGGCGATAACAATCATCAAGTACCATCTCGGATACTTCACCAGTCATATCGTAAAGTAATTTGTTACGTTGTTTGACGGTTAAATCGCCATTTTTTACCAAACTATTAAGTAAAATTTTAATATTTACTTCTATGTCGGAACAGTCAACCCCTCCTACGTTATCAACATAATCGGCATTTAAGCGCCCTCCTTTTGCTGCATATTCAATACGTCCTAATTGTGTTAAGCCTAAGTTACCACCCTCGCCTACTACTTTAGCTTTTAATTCACAACCATTAATACGTAAACTATCGTTTGCTCTATCGCCCACATCTAAATGAGTTTCTTTTGAGCTTTTTACATAGGTTCCTATGCCGCCATTCCATAATAAATCAACTGGCATCATCAGTAATGCTTGCATCAACTCTAATGGCGCCATAGTTTGCTTTTGCGTACCAAGCATTTTTTTAATTTGTGGAGTAAGTTTTAATGATTTTTCTGAACGATTGTAAATTTGACCACCTTCAGAGAGTAGTTTTTTATCGTAATCTTCCCAGCTACAGCCTGGTAAATTAAACAATCTTTCACGCTCTTTATAAGACGAAGCTGCATCAGGGTTTGGATCAATAAATATATGTAAATGATTAAACGCGGCCTGCAATCGAATATGTTTTGATAATAACATGCCATTACCAAATACGTCCCCCGCCATATCACCAATACCTAAACAGGTAAAATCAGTTGTTTGGCAATCAATATCCATTTCCCTAAAATGACGCTTAACTGACTCCCAAGCCCCTTTGGCAGTAATACCCATACCTTTGTGATCGTAACCAACACTACCACCTGATGCAAAGGCATCACCCATCCAAAAGTTATATTCTTCTGAAATACCGTTAGCAATATCTGAAAAAGTAGCGGTACCTTTATCAGCGGCTACTACTAGGTAAGGGTCGTCTTCATCAAGCCTTACTACGCGAAGTGGTGGTACTATTTCACCAGCAACAATATTGTCGGTAATATCGAGTAATCCACGGATAAAAGTTTTATAGCATTCTTTACCTGCGGCAAAGATTTCATCTCGTGAACCTTGCGGTAATTGCTTACAAACGAATCCACCTTTTGCACCAACGGGTACAATAACTGTATTTTTTACTTGCTGTGCTTTAACTAAACCTAAAACTTCTGTTCTAAAGTCTTCACGTCTATCAGACCAACGTAAACCACCACGAGCGACTTTTCCACCACGTAAATGCACACCTTCTACTTGCGGTGAGTAAACAAATATTTCAAACTCAGGAACTGGTTGAGGAATTTCACTGATAAGTTTAGGTCTTATTTTAAATGAAATATAAGGTTTTTCTTCATTTTTGTTATCAAGTTGAAAGTAATTAGTGCGTACTGTAGCCAAGATCATTTCAACGAGTCTACGAATAATTCTATCGTCGTCTAGGTTAGCCACTTTTTCTAGTGAGGTTTCAATATCAACTTCAACTTTTTTAATTGTTTTAGTGGAAATTTTACCATCGGGATCAAATTTCAAGTTGAATAGTTTAATAATTAACTTAGCTATATTGGGGTATCGAGAAAAGGTATCTTCGATATAGTTTTGACTAAACGTTCCCCCAATTTGGCGTTTATATTTTGCAAAAGCACGTAAAATAGAAACTTCTCTCCCTCCAAGTTCTGCACCTAAAATTAAACGATTAAAGCCATCATCTTCGAGCTTGCCAATCCATACCTTAGCAAAAGCGTCTTGAAATAAACTTTGTACTTTTTCAAGATTAAATTTTCGTGTGCCAGTAAGTAGCATTGAAAAATCAAGGATCCAATAAGTATCACCATCCGCGGTTTTTATTGAATGTGGGCTTTCTCCGATAACGCGTAAACCAAAATTTTCTAAAATAGGTAACACATCAGATAAATGAATAGGCTCACCTAGATGAAAGAGTTTTAATCTAACCAAGCGACTATCAGCACTTTCTTCTTGAGATTGATAAAACAACATTTCTAAGTCGTTTTCAGGCGTTAATCGTTCAAATTTTTCAATGTCAACTAAAGCTGAACCCGGTAGTACTTCATCTTTATAAGCTTGTGGGAAATGAACGTATTTTCTTGATAATGTTTTCCCTAATGCCTCTCCTAAATGAGCATTAAGCGCACTTGATAATTTATCATCCCAACTGCGAGCTGCTTCATTAAGGTTTCTTTCAATTTCTTTCACGTTAATATCCGCTTTAGTTGAATTTACCCGCACTAAATAATGGGTGCGTGCTTGTGCTGATTCAGAAAAATAAGTAGTAAATTCGACTTCTTCATCACTACCGAAGGCTTCTTTTAGTAGGGCTTGAGTTTGTACTCTTAGTTTGGTGTTGTAACGCTCACGAGGCACATAAACCATACATGAATAAAATCGATTAAACGGATCTCTACGCACAAATAGACCGGTATAATCTCGTTCTTGCATTTGAAAAACCCCCAATACATTATTTAGTAATGTGGGTATGCTAGATTGTAAAATTTCATCTCTTGGGTAGGTTTCAAGAATATTAATTAATGCTTTGTATGCATGGCTACCTTTTGTAAAACCAGAAGATTGAGAAACGCTAGCCACTTTAGATTTTATTAGAGGTAAATTCAGTGCACTGTCGGTGTAATAAGCAGAACCAAATAATCCGATAAATCGGTCTTCACCTAACACGTTTCCTTTTTTGTCAAAGCGCTTTATGCCTACATAGTCTAATAACGCAGGACGGTGTACTCTTGAGCGATAATTAGATTTAGTTAATACTAAAATATTATCGCCTAATGCAATCTCTCTTGCCTCTGCGCCTAAAGTAGAAAGTAATTTTTCTTTACTTCCTTTGGATTGTTTCATTAACCCTAAGCTTGAGTTATTTTGAGCTGTTAGTGTTATGTCTCCCTCAATCGATTCAATATCGTATGATCGATAACCCATAAAAGTGAAATTATCATTGAGTAACCAATTTAGAAACTCAACAGTATCTGAATATTCTTCTTTGGAGCAAGTGTGCGTTGAGTTTGCTATTGTGCTAATAACTTCACGGAGTTTGGCTTGCATTGGCTGCCAATCGGTAACCGTTAATGAAATTTCACTTACCACTGACTGTAGTTCTTTAACTACTTTTTCGAATAACGCTTTTTCGGTAATTCGATCTATTTCTACAATAAGAGCAGTTTCAATAGATGTTTCTTTAAAATCAAAATTAGAAGTAGATGACAAATTAGTAATTTTATTTTGGCTGTCTCTAATAACTTTTATTGGACTACTTAGCATTAAATGCGGGGGTAACCCTAAACGCCCTAAAGCCATCTTTAATGAATCGATTAAAAATGGCATGTCTTCTGCGACAACTTCAATAACGGTATGGTTTGATTTCCAGCCATGTTTAGAAACTTCAGGGTTAAAGACTTTAATAACAGGCTTATTAATTTTATGATCGTTTAATGAATTCCATAAGCTCATGGTTGCACCATACATGTCACTGTCGTTTCGATTGTGTAAATCTAACGGTGAAATGTTGCCATAAAGTAGTTTTGAAAATTCGTCTACTAACGGTGCGATGGTTTTGGAAACTTTAAGATGTATTAACTCTGCAACATTGTTGAGAATTACAGAGGGTAAACCGTTAACTAATGCCATGATTTGTTCCTTTTAGATAGAACACTTGTTGTATGTTCAATGTATTTTTTAGAGGTATTTAGGGTCTGTTGATCTTTCAGGGTTAAATTTTATTCAATTTAAAACGAATTTAATCGCGATGTGAGCTTTGTCTAATAGTTATTCTATTAAAGAAGCGAACAGCAATGAGTAAATTCGTTTTAAATG
>Ga0209303_1000915_pt1 | contig 20550 bp, 14 predicted proteins | sample SidtaG_3_FD_187449 | JGI IMG/M metagenome (GOLD analysis project Ga0209303, IMG submission 187449) | Marine algal microbial communities from Sidmouth, United Kingdom - Sidmouth_Asex1 metaG (SPAdes) (version 2) | ecosystem: Host-associated > Algae > Red algae > Unclassified | place: Sidmouth... | reverse complement strand
CTCTGGGTTCATTTAAAACGAATTTACTCATTGCTGTTCGCTTCTTTAATAGAATAACTATTAGACAAAGCTCACATCGCGATTAAATTCGTTTTAAATTGAATAAAATTTAACCCTGAAAGATCAGCAGACCCTAGTTTAACTTTGTTTATTTAAAGTGGTTTTGATCACAATAAAGCCAATAACACCCGAAATTAGTGAGCCAATAACAATACCTAAACGGTCTTGAAATACAGGTGAAATAGATGATTGCTCAAAGGCTAATGAACCTATAAATAAACTCATGGTAAAGCCAACACCACACAATAACGATACTCCGTAAAGTAATGTCCAATTCACTTTTTCAGGCAATTTAGCAAAACCTAACTTTATTGCAATAAAACAAAAACCAAAAATACCTATCTGTTTACCTACCAACAAACCAGCGATAATCCCAAGTGGTACGGGTGCTAAAATTTGTTCTATACCCACGCCACTAAAACTTATACCTGCATTAGCAAAAGCAAATATAGGCAATACAACAAAGGCAACCGTCGAATGTAAGTTATGCTCAAGAGTTTTTAAGGGTGAGGGTTCATCCTTCCCTCCTTTCATGGGGATAAAAAAGGCAAGAACTACTCCTGCTAATGTTGCATGCACACCTGATTTAAGTACAGCAATCCATAAAATTACCCCTAAAAATATATAAGGAGAGGTGTTTGTTACCCCTTTTTTATTTAGTGCAAACAATGTGCTTATCATTACTGCAGCAATAATTAATGACAGTAAAGAGAGTTTATCTGTATAAAATAACGCGATAACAATAATCGCGCCCAAGTCATCAAAAATAGCTAATGAAGTTAAGAACACTTTAAGTTGCAAAGGTACTTTACTACCAATAATAGCTAAAATACCGAGTGCAAAAGCAATATCGGTAGCCGTAGGAATTGCCCAACCTTTAATTGCAATAGGATCATTATAATTTAAAGCAACGTAAAAAAGTGCAGGAACAATCATGCCTCCAACAGCGGCAATAGCCGGCAAGGCAATTTGTCCTGGTTCAGATAAATTACCTTCTAAAAACTCACGCTTAAGCTCCAAACCTACTAAAAAGAAAAACAATGCCATTAAACCATCGTTAATCCATAACAATAGCGGCTTATCAATCTCAAAGCTACCAACTGATACTATTACAGGTACATCAAGTAATAAATCGTAATAACTAGCCCACGGTGAATTTGCTAAAATCATTGCAAACATAGCGGTGAACATGAGGATAATACCGCCAGAAGCTTCTTGCTTTAAAAAATTTTGGATAGGTGAAAGTGACATGTGATCCTTAATAAATGAGTACGGTAAAAAATAATACCTTGTAAGTAATACCAATTGAAATATTATGCATAAAGATTACTTACATTATAAAAAAGTGCAACCTTATCTTTATGTTACTTCAACAGCTAGAGACTAATTAAATTTAGTATAGCTTGATAAAATGATTATTGGGAAATGAAGTTTTTTTGTTATTTTTTTCTCCCATCCAACGATAACCAATACCTAATAATTGTAAATAATTGAGTCTACTATACTCACCAATAACATCTATACCCGTATCACTCAAGATACGCATTTCAGAGCATATTATAAAATAGTAGATTTATCTCCATTGCCATTCTAGCTTCATTTCAATCAACGCCTATATTTATAATGAAATGTTGGTAATAACCTCTATAAAATTACTTTTTGGTTTAATTATTGCTTTAATTAATCTGATATTTTAAACCTACTAACTCCTTGGTGATTAACCTATGAAAATTTTAATAAAACAAAAAAATAAACATAATAAAAACATATTACTAAGTAAAATTAAAAACAAAATAGCCATTGCTGTATTTTTGACACTAGGGTGTTCTAATGCAATGGCACTTGATACCGTATTGAGTTTGCACAAGGGAGATGAGTCAAAAACCGTTGGATTAAGTATCACTCTTGCCGATAACTTTAGTAAAAATAGTAATTTTTATTGGTCGCTTGGTTACAGCACCTTAGATGACGTAAAAGTTGAATGGAACAACGACAATTTGTTTTTTAAAAACGACACCGTTGAAGCACTTTTAAGCTACCGTCAAAAACTAACCGGTTTTAATAATCAAAACAGCTTTTTAAAAAATGTAACTATCGAATATCAAATAGGTGCGTCGGTAGGATTAACTGAAAATAAGTTTTTTTGGACTGATTTAAACGAGGAAAAGTATTTTTCTGAAACTGCTGATGTCAATCCTATTATAGCTATATCCACTCATTATAATTTTTCAAAAAAATCAGCCATTATTTTAGGCTTAAAACACCAGCCTAACTTTTCAGAATTTGGCAATATCAGCACCTTATTTTTGGGTATGAATTATAAATTTGGTAGAGCAGCAGGTTACTAAAACTTACTAACCTCCCATAATCTTTATCAATAAATAAAGGCTAGCGACTTAAACTAGCAGTTTAAGCGGCAATGTTAACTAAATAGCTATGTAAATATTTGCCAGGTCGCTATTTAAAAAATCAGTACCAAAGTGTTAACTACTATCGTTTGTATTAAATATATTTACTTTTATATAATTTACATAGTTTTATATAGCTTTACATAGTTACGCTTTAATGGAGAAATAAATGCCCGTTAAATTTAAATATTCCTTACTCGCCGTATTAATTGCTGGCAGTGTTGTAAGTAACGTAACTTATGCAGCCGCCTGCCCTATTCCTACACCGGTTAATGATGCCGATAGTGATGGTGTTGATGACGATATTGATTTATTTCCTGCTGATCCTACCGAGTGGTTTGATACAGACTTAGACGGTATTGGCAATAATGCTGATACTGACGATGATGGTGATGGTATACCTGACAGCGTCGACAACAATAATGATGGCGATCCCGTTATTGATTTATATGACCCCTTTCCTCAAAATCCTAACGAGTGGTTAGACACTGATAACGATTGCTTAGGTAATAAGGCTGATTTAGACGATGACAACGACGGATTTTTAGACGTAGTAGACGTTTTCCCATTAAATCCTAACGAAAATACTGATACTGATAGCGACACCATTGGAGATAATGCCGATGGCGATGATGATAACGACGGCACTATTGACAGGTTTGATGCTTTTCCAAAAGATAACAGTGAACAACTCGATACTGATTTAGATGGTATAGGCAACAATACCGATCTTGATGATGATGGCGATGGTGTACCTGATGCCAGTGATGCATTTCCATTAAATTCATTAGAGTCACGTGATCTAGACGGTGATGGGATTGGAGATATAGCCGATAGCGATAATGATGGTGACGGCTTTAACGACACAATTGACTTTTTACCTGATGATCCTACCGAATGGGTTGATACCGATGGTGATGGTACTGGCGATAATGCCGATACCGATGATGATAATGATGGCGTACTCGACGGCGCAGATGCCTTTCGAACTAATCCAAGCGAAACCACAGACAGCGATGGCGATGGCGTTGGTAATAATGCCGATAGCGACGATGATGGTGATGGAATTATTGATAACCGCTCTACTCCAAGTGGCAGTGATGTATTTCCTGATAATGTATTAGAATGGGTTGATACCGATGGTGATGGCATAGGTAACAATGCCGATACCGACGATGACAATGATGGCGTACCTGACAGCGCAGATAGATTCCCACTAGACAATAGCGAATCGCTCGATTCAGATGGCGATGGTATTGGTAATAATACAGATTTAGATAGAGATGGCGATGGTGTACTTAATGTAAACGACCCCGAACCTGATAACCCATTAGCCGATACTGACTCAGACGGTGATGGCATTGCAAACTTAACTGATACTGACGATGATGGCGACGGCACGCCAGATAATATAGATGCGTTCCCTTTAAACGCGGCAGAAGATACCGATACTGATGGTGATGGCACGGGTAATAATAACGATGCTGATGATGATAACGACGGATTTATTGATACCAATGATGACTTCCCACTTGATTTTAATGAACACATAGATACCGATGGAGATGGCATTGGCAACAATGCTGATACCGACGATGATAAAGACGGCGTGCTTGATATAAACGACGCTTTTAGCTTAGATATAAACGAGTCTGTTGATACTGACGGTGATTTAATTGGCAACAATGCCGACAGTGATGATGATAATGACGGACGTGTTGATTCAATAGATAAATTTCCACTTGATGCCTTCGAGTGGCTAGATACTGATGGCGATGGTATTGGCAACAATAGCGATTTTGATGACGATAATGACGGCACAAATGACTCGTTGGATATTTTTCCGTTAGATCCTCAAGAGCAACGTGATGATGATGGTGATGGGATTGGTAACAATGCTGATAGCGATGATGACAACGACGGTATTTTAGATGAAGCTGATAGATTCCCATTTGATCCAGGGGAGGTTTTAGACACTGATAACGATGGCATTGGTAATGTATTAGATACCGATGACGACAATGACGGTGTACTCGATAATATTGATTTATTTCCACTTGATAAAAACGAATCGGCAGATGCTGATAATGACGGTATAGGTAATAATGCCGACAGCGATGATGATAATGATGGTGTGCTTGATGTAGATGATGCTTTTCCGTTAGATCCGGTAGAAAGCCTTGATACCGATGGCGACGGTATAGGCAATGTTTATGATACTGATGATGATGGTGATTCAATATTAGATCACCTCGACCAATTACCCTTAGTACCGAATGAAACTAACGATTTTGACAACGATGGATTAGGCAACAACGCAGATCCTGACGACGATAACGACGGCATGAGCGATGTATTTGAAGAACAGTATGGATTTAATCCACTTAATGCTGCTGATGGTATGCTTGATACTGACGAAGACGGTGTTAATAATGCTGATGAAGAACGTAATAAAACTAACCCACTTTTAGATGATTACGCCCCCATTATTGCAACCCCCCAAGCGGTGCACGTAAGAGCTAATCATACCTTTACTAAATTGTCTTTAAACGAGTTAGTACAACTAACAAAAGTGTATGTTGAAGATGGTCATGACGGTGCTAATTGTTGCTCATTAGTACCGGTAGGGTTTGAAACTGGAGTTAATAATTTACCTTCCGGTGTTTATAGTGTGGCGTGGCGAGCCGTTGACGAAGCTGGCAATATCGCACTTGCAAAACAAACCTTAAATGTACATCCGCTGATCAATTTTCATGCAAAGCAACTTGTAGCTGAAGGCGCTACAGCAAAAGTTAAAGTGGTATTGTCGGGTATATCACCAGTTTATCCACTTGAAATACCTATTGTTTTTTCTGGCAGTGCTGACAATTTGGATTACACCTTGCCTGATAATAAAATTGTTATAACTGAAGGTACTTCTGGTTTTATTGATATTAAATTTAATCAAGATTTTCAAACCGAAGGTGATGAAAAATTAATTGTTGCGTTTAAATCAACGGTAAATTCTGGCATAAATGCCACACATGAAATCACCATAACCGAAGAGAATGTTGTCGCTACCCTGACCTCAACGGTAAAACAAAACAATATTGCAGTTGCCTCGATTGCAAAAAATGAAGGTGAAGCTCAAATTGATCTAATTATTGATGACAAAAATATAGCAGATCAGCATGTAGTCACTTGGGATATTCCAGCCTATATTAACGCTAAAATAAGTGGTAATTCTCTATCAGTTGTCATTGATCCGCAAAATGTTAAATTACCAGAAGATGAAAAAAATCTGATCACTTTATCAGTAACGGTTATCGACAATAACACGCCAGCATTAGAGCAAACTCAAACCCTACACATTCCTTTATTAAATCAACGTCCAATAATTAATAATACCGATACAGATCGTGATGGAATTATTGATACGGTAGAAGGTTATTCCGATATTGACAACGATGGACTACCTGCTTTTATGGACTCTTCAGACATCGGATATTTACAGCAGCTTCATGTAAATTCTGCTGAAGTTAAATTAATGGAAACAGAACCGGGTTTAAACATCAGCATAGGTAAATATGCTCGCCAACAATACTCGGATGGTGTGCAAATGTCGCAAGTAGACATAGACGGTACAGGGCTTATTACTAATGACGACTACGATAGACGAGGCGACTATTTTGACTTTATTATTAACGGCATTACCCCATTTGGCAAATCAATAAATGTTGTTGTACCGCTCAACCAACCTATTCCTAGGTTTGCCTTGTATCGTAAATTTAGTAAAGCTAATGGTTGGCAGAACTTTGTTGAAAATGGCAAAAACACTTTATCATCAGCGGCGTTAGATAATGGTATTTGCCCAACATTACAAAGTGCATCTTATACTGTTAGCTTAACTGAAGGGCATGAATGTATTCGCTTATTAATTGAAGACGGTGGTCCTAATGACGCTGACGGCATTGCCAATGGTGTGGTAGATGACCCCGGTGGAATTGCAGTAGTACCTAACAAAGAAATAGCCAAAGAAACACCACCAGAACAATCGAGTAGTGGTAGCATGTATTGGTTATTAGTTTTACTTGGCTCACGCTATTTATGGGGCTTGATTAAAAAGAAAACTCATCAGTAGAAAAATATTAGCGGTGCTAGTTTTATATACCCATCACACCTCAAGCTGCAAAACTCAGCAAAGAGATAAAGGGTTAGGTACAAGGCATTGATTGAAGAAAATAGTTATTCTATTTCCTAAATCAATAACGCCGTAGATAACCTTTTATCGCCTTGCCCGTAGGGAGCTAAGCGAGTCATCAGTCCAGCGTTACGATACTTGATAAGGGAATAACCATTATCTGCGTAACGTGCCTTGATCTGATTTCCTAATTTAGCTCTGAACTTGCATCTTGAAGTGTGAAGGGTATAAGTATTATTGATTATAAAGAACTGAATGAAAGACTAACCAAAATATAAAGACTTTTTGTTGAGTAAATGAGCTTGTTTAATTGACTTAAATAAACCATAAAATTTGGAAATATGCTTATTTAACGAAAATAATTCATCAAAATAACGATTAACCTTTAATTTATGAATTTTGTAAGTATAGTGATGGCTCTTTATTTTATTGATGTTAGGGTCTGTTGATCTTTCGAGGTTATTTTTACAGCAAGGTGTTTGATATTTAGACAAGGCAGAGTATGTGAAGTGTAGCTAGCTACTCGAACATACGATAACGACGTATAAATTTCAAATAGGTACTGCCCTCTGGGTTCATTTAAAACGAATTTACTTATTGCTGTTCGATTCTTTAATAGAATAACTATTAGACAAAGCTCACATCGCGATTAAATTCGTTTTAAATTGAATAAAATTTAACCCTGAAAGATCAACAGACCCTAGTACTAGTTTGAGTACAGGTTTAAGCAGTAATGTAAGTAATGGTGCAAACATTAATTTAATATTTAGCTTGAACTGAACTAACGACACTGTTTAATTTATAGTGAGTTAATTCATTAGAATAAATAAATTGAGGTCCAACTTTTTGAAGAAACTAGATGATATAGATTTACGTATTTTAACGCTACTATATAACGATGCAGACATTAATAATAAAGACTTAGCGGCTAAAATAGCCATTGCCCCGTCTACTTGTTTAGAGCGTGTAAAACGGCTTAAATTAAGCGGTATTATTAAAGGTTCTTTTATTGAAGTAAATTTAAAAAGTATTGGCGGTAATATAGAAGCTATTGCCGCTATCCGTCTTCAACCGTATTCAGAATATATTGTAAATAAACTTCGAGATGATTTACTCAAATTACCTGAAATTATCAGCCTTTATCATATGGGCGGTAATTATGATTATTATATTCATATGTCGGTAAGAGATAGTGAACATTTAAGGCAGTTTGTATTTCAGGCAATAACCTCGCGTGACGAAGTTCAAACGGTAGAAACCTCACTGGTTTTTGAACATAGCAGAAGTACCGTTTTACCTAATTTTGACGAAGACGAATAATACATACGCATCCTATTAGATTATGCATAAAAAAGCTCAATCAAAAATAGCAAATTGAGCTTTCGTTTACTTACCTATTTAACTACATACATATTAGCTCCATTATACCCATCACACCTCAAGCTGCAAAATTCAGCAAGGAGATACAAGGCTAGGTACAAGGCATTGATTGACGAAAATAGTGATTCTATTTTCTACCGTAGATGACCCTTTATCGTCTTGCCAGTAGGTAGCTAAGCGAGTTCATCAGTCCAGCGTTGCGATACTTGATAAGGGAATAACCATTATCTGCGTAACGCGCCTTGATCTGATTTCATCGTTTAGCTCTGAACCTGCATCTTGAAGTGCAACGGGTATATAAACGTTAATGGAGTTCAACTCGTTTACCACTCGAGTGGGATCTGCGTGTATTGGCACGTTGTTGTCTGTTCGGTTTAGATCGTGTATTTACTGTCGGTTGTCTTCGAACTGTTTTAGGGTGTTTAAAGACGGGTTGCTGTGTTCTGTGTTGTACATTATTTTGCTTTCTTACAACCTGTGCTTGTTTACTAGTAATTTTATGTTGATGACTCATTTTACGTTTATCATGTACTTTTCTATTCTCTGAACCCTGTCGAATATTTTTATGGTTGCTTAAATCACGCCTTGTGTTAGCTGACGCTCCGTAAGTTCTTACAGTTTTAGCTGGGTTCACGCTATGGGTAATGACCGATTTATGATTTGGTAAAATTTGACGTTTTTTTATCCTTTTTTGCAAAGCTTCATGTTTTGTAAACTTGGAATTAATATTATTACCGTGCTTTTTCCAGGGTCTATCTCCTTTATATTTTGCTACGGGTTTATCAAGATTAGACTTATTAAGTTTATATTGATGATTGTTTTTTCGGTTCTCTTTGTTGTGTGAATAAAGTTTAGGTGTATTGCGCTGCCTATTCACTGTTTTATGCACTACAGGACGATTATGGTTATAACGTTTATTAACTTGGTTAGTACTATAACTTAAGCCCCTTCTATGGTGTGGCTTATGTTTCCATCGGTTAGCATAACCGCTTCTAACGATATGTTTTTTAGCCTTGTAATATCGAGTATTTCGATGGTTAACCACAACAATATGCCTATTTCTCCAATGAAAATCACTAAAAAAGTAATTCCACGAGATATGAATACCGCTACGCCATGCAAAAGGTCTGTACTGTGAATAAGAGATTTGATTACCCCAATCCCAATAAATAGGTGGATTTTGCACCCAATGCCAAGATCCATAAACTTGTCTTGTATCGTAATATGGTACATAAATTACTTCTTTTTGAATGGGTTGAATAATGATAATTTTTTCATCGCGCTCAACTTTTACATTCTCCATTTTATCTAAACTACCCGCAGCTTCCGCTTGGTAACGTAAATCTTGGATTGTTTGTAAAACACTTTCTTCATTTTGTAAAAATGCATCTCCAAGTTGTTGTGTCCAACTTAAATCTTCACTTAATTTTGCAAGCACTTTAGGAAACATAACTAGGGCCTTTATTGAAGGCTCCCAATCCTTTTTTTCAAGTTTTTTAGCAATTTTATTAGCCGATGATTTTTTGTTTTTTGTGATCCAGCGATCAGCCTCTACCACTTCAATAGGATACGTTGATGCAATTAAAATATGCGTTAATAAACTGTCTGGGTAAAGTGCGATAGGTGCTAACATTTGCGCTAACGGGGCTTGGTTGGACTCTCTTTTATATTGATTAAAGTCCATACCTTCTTCACTAATATTTGGGCTTATATCTTGGCTTACGTTAGTATTAGCATGCACTAAAAGACTCGTTAACCCTATGGTTATGCTTAGTGCTATGCCTAAAATTAATTTTCTCATGGCTGTGTCCTTTAGGAGAAATACAGGCTTATATTAACGAATGTAAACTGAACACTTCCTGAACAAAAAGATAAATTTATTTAGATAAGTGAAAGGTTAGTACAAATAAGGCGCCGCCTAAGGCAGAAGATTGTTGAATGTTAAGCTCACCGTTATAGCTGTTTACTAAATCTCTTACTATGGCTAAGCCAATTCCGTGACCTTTACTGTAAGTGTCGGCGCGTGTTCCTCGCTCTAAAATAGCTTTTCGTTGAGACTCTTTAATACCCTGTCCATCGTCGGCAATTGTTATACGTAAACAATGAGCGTTAAAACTTATATCGCATTCAATTTTTTTATTTGCTGCTTTACAGGCGTTATCTAATAAGTTACCAAGTATTTCCATCAGGTCTGCTTCATCACCTTTAAATAAGGCTTTTTGTTGAATATTTATAGAAATATCTAACCGTTTGTCTCGATAAATTTTATTTAAGGTATTAACGAGTTTTGTGCATATTGGTTCAATTGAAACCCCTAAATGCCATGCAGACTCCCCTGCACTTTGTGCTCGTTTTAGTTGATGTTCAACCATATAACTCATATTACTAATTTGTTCTTTAGTTTCTTGTGGTAAATTTGTTTGGCTTTGAATTACCGTTAAAGGCGCTTTTAAACTATGAGCTAAATCTGACAACGCATTTCTATAACGCTTTCTCTGGCTTCGATCTGTACTTAGTAAGGTATTTAATTGGGTGGTAACTTGCTTTAGTTCATCTGGGTAGATGTTATTTAATGAGTTTTGCTTACCTTGTTGAACTTGTTCAAGCTCAAGAGTCAGTGTGTCTAATGGTTTTAAAGTCCATTTTAGCCAAATAAATTGAGCAATAATAAAAATAATAATGAGCAATACCAACCAAATCCAAAGTTGCCTTTGAAACCCATTAGTTGTGGCTAAAAATTCAGCTTGGTTTTTAAATATATGCAAAGTAACCGGAAAAGCATTTTCTAACTCACCAAAACTTACGCTCATGCTGTAAACCATATGAGGTTCATTTTCGATAAGCATTTCAGTAAATGAATACGAACCAATGTTAGGTGAAGGCACTTTGTTAGTAAGATAAATTCCTAACAAGGAGGCAGACTGCCATAATATATTGGCTGTGTGCTTAAGCTGAAAAAGTTCAAGTTGAGCATCTTCTAACTGATCTTTTTGAGTGCTTTCATTAATCTTTATTTGTTTACTAATCGTTGTTATTTGTTTACTAATCGTTGTTATTTGAGCATAAAGACCTGATTGAATAACATTAAACTGATTTTCAAGTAATTGTTCCGGCATTATTAATTGGTTATTTTCAACTTCAGATACCGAAAATATTGAATAGCCATAAGCCCTAAGTTCATTTTCTAAAGCCCGTGTAAGTTGGTCGGTAAATGCGTTGCTTAATGTAATACCTATAATAGGTAACATTACAACTATCATAAATAACGCACTTAACATTAACCTAGCTTTAAGAGACTGAGTTGATGTGGATATAAACTGAGCAAATTTATTAAAAATAATCAATAGAATATCTTAGTGTAAAGTTTTATGTGGAATTAGCCTTGAGGTAAAGTTTACATTTCATCAGCTTCGATTAGATCAATCATGTAAAAATTGATATAAAATTTAAACACCAAATGCCTTCATTTTGTAGCCTTGACCACGCAATGTTTCGATAAATCCAAATTTGCTATCAGGATCTAACTTTTTACGTAATCGTCGAATAAATACTTCAATAACATTTGAATCTAAATCAAAGTCTTGATCGTAAATATGTTCAGTTAACACCGTTTTAGACTGTACCTCATTAATATGCAACATAAGGTATTCAAGCAATTTATACTCATAACTACTTAAACTAATATTAATGTCTTTAACCGTAACCGACATGCTTTTTGTATTGATTGTTATAGGACCATTTTCAATAATAGGGCTTGCTTGTCCAACAGAACGCCTAATAAGTGCATTTAAACGTGCGGTAAGTTCCTCGAGATGAAATGGTTTTGTTAGGTAATCGTCTGCTCCTGCGTCTAAACCTGCCACTTTATCTTGCCAACTATCGCGAGCTGTTAGCACGATAATCGGAAAGGTAAATTGTTTATCACGTAGGGTTTTAATAACGGTAATACCATCAATTACGGGTAAACCAATATCTATAATTGCTGCATCGTACGGGTGTTCCATTCCTTGAAATAACCCTGATTCACCATCACTTGCAACATCAACAGAATAATTTTCAGCAACCAATTGTTTTTTTAAGTTGTTTTGTAAAGCTAAATCATCTTCAATGAGTAGTAGTCGCATATAATTTCCTTAACTGTTTATTTAAGTTCGAACGCTATTTACCTAATACGACCCGATTTAGCATCAACAGTTACGTTAATAATATGTCCATTATTTTTTATTATTTTAACTCTGTATGAACGCCCATCCCCATTAACTTTTAATACCTTTCCGCCTATCCTACTTTTAACAAGACGAGCAGCTTGGCTGGAACTTTTAACTTTATTGTTGGTTTTATTTTGTTGAAACGAGCTACCGTTAGCGTTAATGAACGGCATACTATTATCACCTAAAGCTGATACCGGAAAGACGCTTAATAGGATAACGGAAAAAATAAAAATAATAGCTGAAATGTTCTTCATTGCACCCTCATAAATTTAAAAAAATTATCGCATAATATTCTAATGGTTTTATGGCTATTTTTGGCTTCACCAAGATTTTAAGATCTGACTTTTAACTTTTATCTCAACTTGTAGTTTTAATAAACATGTCAGGACCGTTCACTTTATCTAAATAAAAAAATCACTTTAACCATATATACCCATTACCATTCAAGATGTATGTTTCAGAGCACTTTGAATGGTAACGGGTATATTACATTATTAATATAACACGACCGAACTTAACTAAAGCTGAACATTAATGAATATATCGAAATTTATATGTTCAGGGTAGGTTCAGATTAAATCGGTTTTAATAGCATCATCAACACCGACTCGTTCAACTTAAAGAGCGGTTTTAAAACACCTAAGGATGATTGTTATGAATAGTAACGCAAATACAGTAAATACATCAGTAAAAAAATTATCAGCAGAAGCTAACGTTCAAGATACTTTCAAATGTAAATTTACTACTGATAAAATAATAAAGAGTGTGTCTTATTTCATTACCCTAGGACTTTTTACTTCCTCAATGAGTAGCGCCCTTGCAAGCGGGCTAAATCATTCTAGTGTTTCGTATGGCAGTAAAACAAACCAATTTACTGCTGAAACTCGCAATTTAGTAATAGCCCAAAATAGTAATTCTCTTGTTTATGATCAGTTAATTGGTAAAGCGCTTGGTAAAACAAGAAAAGATATCATAATACAAAAGCAGCAAACAGTTAAAAAACTTCAAAACAGTTTAGATAAAAACTCAATTGATAATAACGCTGAAACCCAAAGTAATAAAAATAATCTTACAACATTATATGCTCCATTAGCTCCATCGCTGACCTCGCCTGTAAATGTTCGTGTCTACACGCCTGAATTTTCAATCTACGACGCTAGCTCTTTTTTAGAAGATGATATTGATGGCGATGGTTTTTATAAAACTTTTGGAGTGGTTTTTGATGTCGATGTATACAACCCTAATGGAAATGAAAATAGTGTTATTTATGCTGAGTTATACATAAGTACTAATGGCGGTAGCTGGAAGCATTATTACACAACCGATGACTTTTTAATTCAAGGCAGCAATGAAGAAGATCAATTTGAAGTGATCACAACATTTGCACAAGGCTATACAGGTGCTTATTATGATATTTTAATTGATATATACGAAGTAGGTTACTCTGAAATTGTTGCTACATATAGTGCTGATGATGATAACGCTTTATATGCACTGCCATTAGAAAGTGCTGAGAATGATACTGTTTATGTCGATGAAGTGATTGTAGTACATGGCGGTGGCAGTAATTCGATGATGTTTTTATTATTTATATTTTGTATTGCTATATTCAAGCGAGTGTTTAAAACAAGAAAATTAACGGCTAATAAATGTGCTTAAATTAATTAAGTTAAAAAACATAACTTATCTTTAATGTAGGTTATCGCTCAATAAAAAACCCCATCTCATCTGGATTACTATTCCGTATGAGATAGAGGTTTATCATATACCCATCACACTTCAAGATGCAGGTTCAGAGCTAAACAAGGAAATCAGATCAAGGCGCGTTACGCAGATAACGGTTATTCCCTTATCGAGTATCGCAACGCTGGACTGATGACTCGATTAGCTCCCTACGGGCAAGGCGATAAAGGGTCATCTACGGCGTCTATTGTTTTAAATGATTTAAAAAATAGAATCACTATTTTCGCCAATCAATACCTTGTACCTGACCCTTTATCGCCTTACAAAATTCTGCAGCTTGAGGTGTGATGGGTGTATATAGATAAATAATTTACAAGTTACAAATAATAAGTTAACTATCAAAAACTATTAACTGCTAGCTCAGTATTTTAGCCTTTAAGGTCATCAAAAAAACTTTTTACGCTATCAAAAAAGCCTGATTCTTTAGGGCTATGTTTACTGTTTGTACCCATTTTAGTTTCAAGTTGTCTTAATAAGTCAGCTTGGTCGCCTGAAAGACTAACCGGTGTTTCAAGAACCACCTTACACATTAAATCACCCGTGGCATGGCTACGTACTGACTTAACGCCTTTACCGCGTAAACGAAACATTTTACCTGTTTGTGTTTCTTTAGGTATTTTAAGCTTAACTTTACCAGCAAGTGTAGGTACTTCAATTTCTCCACCTAATGCTGCAGTAGTAAAACTAATTGGCATTTCGCAATAGAGGTCGTTTTCATCACGTTCAAAAATCTTATGCGCTTTAACATTAGCTTGCACATATAAATCACCCGCTGGTGCACCATGTTCACCTGCTTCACCTTCACCTGATAAACGAATACGATCACCGGTATCAACCCCTGGAGGTATTTTAACAGATAAGGTTTTATTTTTTTGCACACGCCCTTGACCATGACATGAATTACAAGGATCTGATATAACTTTACCTTTACCATTACAAGTAGGACAAGTTTGCTGAACGGCGAAAAGCCCTTGACGCATTTGTACTTGACCATGACCATTACAGGTTGAACAAGTTTTTACGCTAGTGCCTTTTTTAGCGCCACTGCCATCACAAGGTTCGCAGGTAACATAAGTTGGCACTTTAATTTCAAGTGTTTTACCTTTTACTGCTTCTTCAAGTGTTAACTCTAAATTATAGCGTAAGTCGGAACCGCGCTGTTGTCGTTGCTGACGTCCGCCGCCTCGACCACCACCAAAAATATCACCAAATATGTCGCCAAAGTCTTGGGCTCCGCCAAATCCGCCTCCAAAACCGCCTCCACCTCCGCCGTTGCCACCTTGTTCAAAAGCTGCATGACCGTATTGGTCGTAGGCAGCACGCTTTTGATCATCAGTTAGAATTTCGTAAGCTTCTTTAACTTCTTTAAACTCTTCCTCTTTACCTTTATCACCTTGGTTTCTATCTGGGTGAAGTTTCATGGCTAAGCGTTTATAAGCTTTTTTAATATCTCTTTCGGCTGCATCTTTAGATACACCTAATACTTCATAGTAATCGCGTTTTGGCATAGTGAATTCTTTTATTTTGGGTAATTAATACTAATTTTCTTAACAACTTTTATTACAATGACAAAGTTGATTTCTAAGCGAGTGGGTTAAATTCAATTAAGAAAATTAGAATTAAACGTACTTGATTAACATAACAAAGCGCCGATAGTCCGACGCTTTGTTAATCGTTATTTGCTTTGTTAGCTTAGCAATATAAAAAATTGCTAAGCTGAAAAGCTATTACTTATCTTTTACTTCTTCAAACTCAGCGTCAACTACATCGTCACCGGCTTTATTAGTTTCTGCACCTTCTGGAGCTTCGTCACTTGAAGCTTGAGCTTTAGCTTGAGAAATTTCCATTAACTTAGCAGATGCTTCAATTGCCGCTTGTTGCTTGGCTTCAATTTCTTCTTTGCTATCGCCTTTAATTGCTGCTTCAAGCTCAGTTAATGCTGTTTCAATTTTTTCTTTATCTTCGGCAGGTAAATCATCACCAGCTTCAATAATTTGAGTACGAGTAGCGTGAACCATTCCATCAGCTTGATTACGGGCAGTTACTAACTCTTCAAATTTTGCATCAGCGTCAGCATTAGCTTCTGCATCGCGTACCATTTGATCAACTTCTTCATCAGATAAACCAGAAGAAGCTTTGATGGTGATTTTCTGTTCTTTACCTGTGTTTTTGTCTTTTGCGGTAACATGCAGAATACCATCAGCATCAATATCAAAAGTTACTTCAATTTGAGGTGTGCCGCGTGGGGCGTTATCAATACCTTCAAGGTTAAATTGACCTAAAGATTTGTTAGCAGACGCTTGCTTACGCTCACCTTGTACAACATGTACAGTAACGGCTGATTGATTATCTTCAGCGGTTGAAAACGTTTGAGACTGTTTAGTTGGGATAGTTGTGTTTTTATCGATAACTTTTGTCATCACACCACCCATAGTCTCAATACCTAAAGATAATGGCGTAACATCTAACAATAAAACGTCGGTAACATCACCAGAAAGTACACCTGCTTGAATTGCTGCACCAGCAGCTACGGCTTCATCAGGGTTAACATCTTTACGTGGTTCTTTGCCAAAAAACTCAGTGACGGTTTTTTGTACAAGCGGCATACGTGTTTGACCACCTACTAAAATTACATCGCTAACGTCACTAATAGAAAGGTCTGCATCTTTAAGAGCTTGTTTAAGCGGCTCTAATGTTGCTTTAACCATGTCTTCAACTAATGACTCTAATTTAGCGCGGCTAATTTTAATGTTCATGTGTTTAGGGCCTGAACCATCAGCAGTGATGTACGGTAAATTAACATCTGTAGATTGTGCAGAAGAAAGCTCACATTTCGCTTTTTCAGCACCTTCTTTAAGACGCTGCATTGCTAATGGATCTTTTGTTAAGTCCATACCTGAATCTTTTTTAAATTCAGCCACTAAGTAATCAATTAAACGATTATCAAAATCTTCACCACCTAAATGAGTATCACCATTTGTCGCTAGTACTTCAAATGTGTGTTCGCCTTCAACTTCGTCAATTTCAATAATAGATATATCAAATGTACCACCACCTAAATCGTAAACAGCAACAACTTTATCGCCTTCCTGTTTATCCATGCCGTAAGCAAGTGCCGCAGCGGTTGGTTCGTTAATAATACGTTTAACATCTAATCCGGCAATTCGACCAGCATCTTTAGTCGCTTGACGTTGCGAATCGTTAAAGTATGCAGGAACGGTAATTACAGCTTCTGTTACGGCTTCACCTAAGTAGTCTTCAGCTGTTTTCTTCATTTTTTTAAGAACTTCAGCAGAAACTTGTGGAGGTGCTATGTTTTTATCACGAGCGGTAACCCAAGCATCTCCGTTATCAGCTTTTACAATACCAAATGGCATAATGCCAATATCACGTTGTACTTCTTTATCTTCAAAGCGACGACCTATTAAACGCTTGATAGCAAATAAAGTGTTTTGAGGGTTAGTCACTGATTGACGTTTAGCAGGTTGACCTACTAAAATTTCGCCTTCTTCTGTGTATGCTACGATTGAAGGCGTTGTACGATCACCTTCAGCATTTTCGATTACGCGAACTTTATCGCCATCTAATACAGCAACACATGAGTTTGTTGTTCCTAGATCAATGCCTATTATTTTACCCATTTTGAGGTTCTCCGAATACTATTATAAAAAATATGGTTTAATCTTTCGATGAACAATTAGTGGGGGCGGTAAAAAGTCTTTTCAATGGAAAAATATAAAAAAAATGCTTTTTTTTAAAAGAAAATATGAAAAAACAGGCTGGTTATTCAAAATAAGGAAATGAATAGGTATTTACATAACCAACAAAGCCAAACACTAAGGTTTGGCTTTGTTGGTAAATCGTAAATAAACGTATATTTTTACTTAAGCGCTGGTATCTACACTTGCTGATTTTGATACCATCACCATTGCTGGACGCACTAAACGACCATTTAATTCATAACCTTTTTGCATTACTGCAATTACAGTATTAGGAGCTACGCCTTCTACTTTTTGCATTGACATGGCTTGATGCAATTCAGGATTAAATGGTTGATCTTTAGGATCTACCACTTTTACGCCAAATTTATCTAAACCAGCTAATAACCCTTGCAAGGTTAGTGTTACACCCTCACCAATAATTTTTTGTTTTTCATCTTCTACATCAATGCTTTCAATTGCACGCTCTAAATTATCAACAGTGGGTAATAATTCTGCAGCAAATTTTTCAAGCGCAAACTTACGTGCTTTTTCTACATCTTGAGCTGCGCGTCTACGTACGTTATCAACTTCTGCCTTAGCACGTATAACAGAATCTTTTTGATCTGCTACCGTTGCTTGAGCAACTGATAATGCTAACTCAAGTTCATTAATTTTTTCTTGCTCTTCACTAATATTTTCAGCGGCGGCGTCAAGTTGCACTTCAACTTGTTCTTCGGCTTGTTGAACTATTTCATCAGCTAAAACTTCTTCTGGACTTCTATTATCTGTTGACTCTTGTGACATGAACAAACTCCAAGGTAAAACTACTTCTTGATAAAGTATAAAATAATGTAATTAATGCTAATTATGGGGATTTGTTTCTACGATTCAAGCACAAAAGTAAATCAATTATAAAAAAGTCAACTTTACAATAGGCTCAATACCAGCGAAACTTTAATAAAACCTAATTTAGTTAAAAAAATTATAATAAACTACTATGCCTCAACTATATAAAACTATCGGATTAATTGGCAAACCTAACCATGAAGGTGCGAAGGCGACTATTGAAGCATTACATGATTTTTTACGTGTTAATAATTATGAGGTGTTAGTCGAGCATTCTGTATCTCAATCTATTGATATTAAAAACATGAAAGTTCATCCTCTTACTGAGATTGGTGAATTATCAGATCTTGCTGTAGTTGTTGGTGGAGACGGTTACATGTTAGGCGCCGCTAGAGTTTTAGCGTGTTACAACATTGGAGTAATTGGTGTAAACCGTGGTAATTTAGGCTTTCTAACCGATTTATCTCCTACTGACTTTTTAACTCCACTTTCAGCCATTTTAAAAGGAGAATCTCGTTCAGAACAACGCTTTATTATTGAAGCCGAAGTTTATCGACATGGCAAGCTCAAAAGTAGCAATAGTGCAGTGAACGAAGCAGTTTTACATGCAGGTAAAGTAGCAAATATGATTGAGTTTGAGGTGTATATAGATAATAGTTTTATGTTTAGCCAACGCTCAGACGGTTTGATCATTTCTACCCCTACAGGATCTACTGCTTACTCTATGTCTGCAGGCGGCCCCATATTAACGCCAAACCTTAATGCTCTCTCTTTGGTTCCTATGTTTCCGCATACTTTAACAAGTCGACCTATAGTGGTTGATGGAAATAGTGAAATTAAATTAGTTCTAGCCAATGAAAACTATAAAAACTTACAAGTTAGTTGCGATGGTCACGTGATATTATCAGTAATGCCGGGAGATGAGGTTATCTTAAAGAAAAGTAAAAATACCATTAAATTGATCCACCCCTTAGATCATAATTATTTTACCGTATTACGCAATAAATTAAACTGGGGAAATAAACTTTACTAATTTATCAACTTAATTGATTGAGTTTTATTCAACTAAATCTACAGAATGCTAATCAATACGATTTATTTAACAGCTATTTGATTAAATAACCTACTAAGTCATAAAATAATCATTAAAACAGCATAAATCTGTTGCAATATTAACTCACAGTCCTTAATATACGCCTCGTTCTCAAGGGACAGTACATATTCTTACTGGTAACGCTTCTTTAGTAATAGAAATAAATAATTACTGGCTTGTTTAAGTTTTCACTTAAACCATTCGGACGCGGGATGGAGCAGCCTGGTAGCTCGTCGGGCTCATAACCCGAAGGTCGTCAGTTCAAATCTGGCTCCCGCAACCAACATATTGATGTTTAAAACATTTGTTGATTTTTATGTAGTCAATAATTCTGTAATGATAAGAATTAAAACTTTCATTGGCTTCCTACTTTTGTAGGTCATTCGGACGCGGGATGGAGCAGCCTGGTAGCTCGTCGGGCTCATAACCCGAAGGTCGTCAGTTCAAATCTGGCTCCCGCAACCAATTCGTTGATTTAATTATATTTTATTAAAGCATGATACATTAAATTAAATACATCGATTCCTATCACTATAAATTTATTGTTCTTTAATAAAAACATAACCTACCAATAAATGACAATAATTTAAAAATTACACTTCTAACAATTACTTTATAAAAACCAAAATCAAAATTGTGTCCATTTCGTGACAAAATCAATGACACGGCTAATTAGTCTAATTTCATAAAAAATAGCTTTTATCTAAATTTCGACCTTCGCCCAAAATACATACTTCATGTGTTTACAGATAATACTAATTAAAGTAATACCAATTAAAGTAAATTTGTGATCTAATTGTTGTCTATTTAATATTATTCAAATGTAAGCAGCTTATAAACCGCATTATTCCCCCATCAATAACATTCACCTATGATCACTTTAATTATTTAAGGAGATCACCATGCGACGAACACCACAACAATGGCT
>Ga0209303_1000908_pt1 | contig 20638 bp, 16 predicted proteins | sample SidtaG_3_FD_187449 | JGI IMG/M metagenome (GOLD analysis project Ga0209303, IMG submission 187449) | Marine algal microbial communities from Sidmouth, United Kingdom - Sidmouth_Asex1 metaG (SPAdes) (version 2) | ecosystem: Host-associated > Algae > Red algae > Unclassified | place: Sidmouth... | reverse complement strand
AAAGGCACTACCTGTGCATTTATAGAAAATTATTTATTAGCTGAAAACCATTCTGTTGCTGTTTATTCATCTCCTCATATTGAAAAATTTAATGAACGTTTACGGATAAATAGGCAAGATGTAGACGATGAATTATTGATAGACGCTTTTGAAACCATCGAAAATGCTCGAACAGACATCTCAATCAGTTATTACGAATACACAACATTAGCTGCTTTAATTATTATTAGTGCGTTAAGCCCTGACTACCTGATATTGGAAGTAGGGCTAGGGGGACGTTTAGATGCAACCAATATGGTTGATTGTGATGTAGCTGTTTTAACAACAATTGATTTAGATCATCAAAAGTTTTTGGGTGATACCAGAGAAAAAATCGGTTTTGAAAAAGCAGGCATAATGCGAGCTAATACTTTTGCTGTGGTAGGCGATTGCGAGCCACCGAAATCCGTACTCAATCATGCAAACAATATTGGCGCAAAGTTATGGTGTCGAGAGCAACAATTTTCTTTAACAAAAACAACAACTCAGTGGTCGTTTACTTTAAATAATATAACGTATAAAAACTTATTAAAACCGCATATCCCCGTTGATAATGTAGCAACAGCTCTAACCGTAGTTTCATTATTAGATTTACCGATTAATGCAGAAAAAATTAATAAAACTATTCAAGCAACAAAAGTTGCCGGACGTACCGAACTCTTAAAAAAACATTGCGATATAATGCTTGATGTAGGACATAACCCACAAGCTGCTAGATATTTAGCACTTCAACTCAAAGAGTTGAGCTATAATAACATTTACGTTGTAGTGGGCATGTTAGCGGATAAGGATATTACTCATGCGTTATTACCACTTGTTGGTTCAGTTAATGCTTGGTATTTAGGAACTTTACAGGTAAATCGCGGTGCAACAGCTCAACAGCTTTTGCAAGTATTAACCCCTATAAATGAATCAGCTAATTGCTTTGACAATGTTACTCAAGCCTTTAAAATGGCTTGTTCTGTAGCTGGCGTGAAAGATCTTATTTTAGTTTATGGATCTTTTTACACAGTATCAGAAATAAGAAAATTGCTAGTATAAAGGCTCATATTTCAATAAAACCTGAGCATACGTAGGTAGTAAGGTTTAAATTTTAAGCTAATTTTAGGAGTTTAGTTTGTCTACACCTTTTCAAAACCGCATCGTAGGAACTGTTATAGTTGCCGCTGTCGCGATTATATTTTTACCTGATTTACTTGATGGCGATAAAAAAAAATATAATGCTGAATTTGAGAATATACCGAAAGCACCTAAAATTGATCTTAATGCGTCAATAAAAAACTTTCCGAGCGAAAAATTAAAAGCGCTTGAACCAAAACCTGATGAAGTCGTTGACGTGGAACAAGACAACTTACTCGACCTTTCCTCTGGTAGTAAAGTGGCGAGTGAAAAGACCGATGAAAACGATACTAGTCAAAACAGTAGTTCTGCTAACAATAATGTTAAAGTTAATGCATTAACAAAAGCAGAAGCATTTGACAAAAACACGACAAAAAAAAATATTGTTAATGCAAAAAAAACATCGGTTAGTTTACCTGAAATTATTAATGTAAAAGAATCATGGGTAATTCAATTAGGCAGTTTTAGACATAAAAAAAATGTTGAAGAATTAGTCGAAAAGCTAAAATATCATGGTTACACTACATTTACTCGCCCTATAAAAACTCGAAATGGCATGTTAACTAAAGTTTTTGTTGGTCCAGATATTAATAAAACGTCTCTAGAAAATAAAATCAAGCCACTCAAAGAATTAACCCACGTAAATGGAAAAGTTACACGTTTTTATCCGGCTAAATAATAAAAATAATAGCTTTACTTGCTTAGCATCTGGTAGAATGCGCGCCTCTAATCAACGATAACTTTCGAGAATATTCAAATGATGATTTGGGTAGATTATGCCATCTTGGCCGTAATAGTTATTTCAACACTGGTCAGTTTATCCCGTGGTTTTGTAAAAGAAGCTATATCTGTTGTTATTTGGATCGGTGCCTTTTTCATTGCCAGCACCTTTTACAGTAACTTAGCTGTTTACCTAACTAATATTTCAGATCAATTTCTTCGAAACGCGGCTGCAATTACCGTACTTTTCGTTTCTACTCTTATTATCGGTGCATTAATTAATTATGTTATCGGTCAACTTGTTAACAAAACAGGCCTTTCAGGCACAGATCGTGTATTAGGTTTAGCTTTTGGCGCCCTAAGAGGCGTATTGGTTGTAAGTGCTATACTCTTTTTATTAGATGCATTTACACCGGCTCCATCAACGCAATGGTGGAAAACCTCATTACTTATCCCCGAATTTAAACTGATTGTTGTTTGGTTTTTTGAATACCTTAAACAGTCATCAAGTTTCTTAATAAAATAGTAAGTCAGCGGAGTAAAATTTCATGTGCGGTATTGTTGGCATAGTGGGTAAAAGTAACGTAAGTCAATTAATCTATGATGGATTAACGGTTTTACAACACAGAGGCCAAGATGCGGCCGGTATAGTTACAATAAGTGACGATACCTTTAGAATGCGTAAAGCTAACGGCTTAGTGAAAGATGTTTTTCATACTCGCCACATGCTCAGGCTGCAAGGAACAATAGGTATTGGTCACATTAGATACCCAACAGCTGGCACATCAAGCTCATCTGAGGCGCAGCCTTTTTATGCTAATTCACCTTTTGGTATTTCATTAGCTCACAATGGTAATTTAACCAATGCTGAAGAGCTAAAAAAATGGTTAAATCTTGATGCACGTCGCCATGTAAATACCACGTCTGATTCTGAATTACTGCTTAATATTTTGGCCTATGAGCTTCAATGTACAAGTAGCCTAGAGTTAACGCCTGATGATTTCTTTAATGCTGTAAGTAAAGTGCATGAGCGAGCTAGAGGTGCTTATGCAACGGTTGCCTTAATTATTGGGCATGGCATGATTGCCTTTCGTGATCCTAATGGTATTCGTCCACTTGTTTTTGGTAAAAAAGAAACAAAAACTGGCGTTGAATACATGGTAGCTTCCGAATCAGTTGCTCTTGACGCATGTGGCTACGAATTTGTAAGAGATGTAGCTCCTGGTGAAGCTATATATTTTACCGAGTCGGGTGAGTTATTTAGTAAGCAGTGCGCTAAAAAACCTACGTATTGCCCGTGTATATTTGAATACGTTTATTTTGCTCGTCCAGATTCAACAATTGATAAAATTTCAGTGTATGCATCACGTATTGAAATGGGTAGAACACTTGGTAAAAAAATAGCGAAAGAGTGGGAAGACTTAGACATAGATGTTGTTATTCCTATCCCTGAAACCTCATGCGACACAGCATTAGAAATAGCTCAGCAATTAAATATCCCTTACCGACAAGGTTTTGTAAAAAACAGGTACATTGGGCGTACTTTTATCATGCCGGGTCAAGAACAACGCAAAAAATCTGTTCGTCAAAAACTCAATGCGATAGGAGCCGAGTTTAAAAACAAAAACGTTTTATTGGTAGACGACTCTATTGTTAGAGGGACTACCTCAGGTCAGATTATTGAAATGGCCAGAGCTTCGGGCGCTAAAAAAGTTTATTTTGCCTCAGCAGCACCTGAAGTACGTTTTCCTAATGTTTACGGTATTGACATGCCAAGCGCCAATGAACTTATAGCCCATGGTCGTGAACTTGATGATATTTGTGATTTAATTGGCGCTGATAAACTTATTTTTCAATCAATCGAAGATTTAGTCTCAGCTGTAAATTTAGCCAACCCTGAAATTAAAATGTTTGATACTTCGGTATTTAATGGTCAATACATTACTAAAGACATCAACCAATCTTATTTAGATAAGTTAGATGCACTGCGTAATAATGAAACTAAAGAAAACTCAGACCGAAATGCAGAGTCAATCATTGATATGTATAATGAAGGTGCTGAATAAGAAATAAATCATTGATTTTTAAGGTTATAATTACCTAATAATTCATTATCCAATAAAAAAAGGCACCTTAGTGCCTTTTTTATTGACATTTTAAAAATATATTTTAAATTAACTTTTCGATATTCTATAAGGGATTAATATTTATTTAAAAAGCGTATTTTAAGTTTAATCAAACAAGTGTAAAAAGTCAGGACCTAGCCCAACGCCAAATAAAATAATCATCGCAGCTAACAAACCCACCAAAAGCACAAGCCCACAAGTAACTACAGAACTTGCATAAATAAAGCCTTCTTCTTCAGGAATATTCATCATAATGGGTACACCGGAATACAGTAAATAAACAGAGTAAGACATAGCGGCAATACAAGCTAACACAACAAACCAAAGCACCGGATAAAGAGCTACAATACCTACCATAAGCAAAGGCGTTGCCGTATAAGCAGCTAACTCTAACGACTGAGTAAAATCGGGCGAAGAATCAAAGGTTCTTGCCATCCAATGAATTAAATAAGCCAATGCGGCCACACCAACAACTAACGTTAAATAAAATATTGTTGCCATAATAATAGCATCAATATTAGATAGTTTAATAGGATCCCCAACTCCTATAGTCCAACCGATATGAGCTGCGGCAAAATAACCACAAATTGCAGGAATTAATGCAATAGTACAAATGTGAATTAAGCTATACAGTAAACTCTCGTGGCGTTTCTCGATTACTTGCCATTCTTCTTTAGGGTGAGCATATAAACCCCATATATGATTTAGTATCATGGTAATCTCCTTCCACGTTGCTTAACAAAATATTATTTTATGTTTATTCATCGTTATTATTATTAAGTATTACATTATTACTTATGGAAGATTGGTAGGCAAAGGTCAATAGCTGCTAATAAAATAATCTAAAGGGGGTAGCGCTTATTACTTTTTTTAACTGATTTTTATTCTAACAATATTCATCACTTCTATTTTTAAGCCAGCTATGAGCTCATTACTCGCATAGTAAGTTACGTTTACTCTATTATTTACTAAAGGCTTATAATTTTGTTTACGTTTATATTTAAAAGGAACATCAATATTTTCAAACAAAAGCGTATTAATAAACCACTCGCCTTCTTCGCGTTGAACATGGGAAACCACTTTAAGATTATTTGTATGAATAAGTGCTTGATGTTTTTGAGTCAATTTTTTACTGTCGGATTTCATCAGGTTAATAGTTATTAATAATTGTATATTTAGCTAGTATCTCAATAAATAGGCTTTTAAAATAGTGAAATTACTCAATATTGTTAAGCCGTATGACTCACTTAGATTTATTAACACCGATTAACCAATTTTTAAAAGCCGAAACACCTCAAGCATGGGTTGATGAAGCGATTAAACCAGAAAACCTAGCAACGTTATTAATAGATCACCTAATATGTGAATTAAAAGCTGCTCAAACAGGAATGTTTTTGATCCGTAAATATGCTGTTGATAAAGAAAGTGGCAATGCTTTATTGGCATGGTTAAAACCATTTGAGCAACTTATTTATAAACGAGAAGGCTGTTGGCGTGATCTTGCCGCTAAAAATAAACTGACTAAATACGTAGTACCTAAATCTAACTCGCCTTACGGGCAAGATTTGATTGATAAAATGGTATTATTGATTAAAGAAGAGCTCCATCATTTTTATCAAGTCTTGGAAATGATGGATCATTATGGTGTGGAATATAAAAGCATTACCCCATCACGATATGCCAAGGGTATGTTAACTCACGTTAAAACACATGAACCTGATACGTTAATTGATAAACTAATTTGCGGAGCTTATATTGAAGCTAGATCATGTGAGCGGTTTGCTAAATTGGCCCCTCATGTAAGTAATCGCTTAGGCGATTTTTATATTTCTCTTTTAAGATCTGAAGCTCGTCATTACCAAGATTATTTAGCTCTCGCTCAATCAATTTCGCCCGATGATATCACTGCTAAGATAGAACATTTTGGCAAAGTTGAAGCTGATTTAATATCCAGTTTTGATACAAATTTTAAGTTTCATAGTGGAGTACCAATATAAAGCCTAACGTTAGTTAAACGTGGTATTTAATAGGGTTTTGGTTGTGGGAGTAACTTTTAACCAAGCGCCTTGCTCGTACCAATCGCCTAATACAATTCTTTGCGCAGCTTTATTGTTAGCGCTAAGTTCGTGAATGTTGGGTCGATGAGTATGACCATGGATCATTAATTGGCAATCATAAGTTTCTAAGTCTCTAACGACCTCAGATCCCGTTACATCCATAATTTCGAGTGACTTAACCTGCTGTGCTTGCTTACTTTTTTCACGGTAGTTATCAGCAATGCGCTTTCTTAACCACAAAGGTAAGTTGGTCATAAAACCTTGCCACCACCAGCTACGGGATTTTTTCCTAAATTTTTGATAATCCACATCATGTGTGCATAGGGTGTCGCCATGCATAAGCAATATTTTCTCACCGTATAATTCAATAAGGTGTTTTTCAGGTAGTAGTATCATATTGGCTTGCTTTGCGTAATTTTTGCCAAGCAAAAAGTCTCTGTTGCCATGAATAAAGTAAACCGGTGTACCCGTGTTAGTTAACATTTGAATTGCATTAATAACGGATTGGGTTAATTCTGTTTTGTAGTCATCACCAAACCACACCTCAAATAAGTCACCTAAAATATAAAGTTGTTCGGCTTTAATTGCATCGTTTTTCATAAATGATAAAAAACAGGCCGTAATATCGGGCCTGTTTTGGGCTAAATGTAAGTCAGCTATAAAGTAACTGACTTGTTCTTTAGTATTTTTCACAAAATAAACCTGTGAGCTATTCTACAATTGTGTCAGTAATAACTATTTCATCTTTTGGTACATCATCATGATGACCTAAACGACCAGTATCAACTAACGACATTTTATCAACAACATCCATTCCTTCAACAACTTCGGCAAATACGCAGTATCCCCAGCCTTGAACAGATTCATTTTGAAAATCTAAAAAAGTATTATCAACTAAATTAATAAAAAATTGTGCAGAAGCTGAGTGAGGATCTTGAGTACGAGCCATCGCTAGCGTACCACGGCTATTACTTACACCGTTATTAGCTTCATTTTTGATTGTTTCGTTGGTACTTTTTTCTTCCAAACCAGAAGAAAAACCACCACCTTGAGCCATAAACCCTTTTATTACACGATGAAATATAGTGCCATTGTAAAAGCCATCTTCAACATATTGTTGAAAGTTTTTTGCTGTAGATGGGGCTTTATCAAAGTCGAGTTTAATTTTAATATCACCCAATGTTGTTTTAAAAATAATCACAATATGTTCTCACTGTTTAGACAATATTCATCTTGAATATTATATTAGAAAAAGGTTAAAAGAAAAAAGCTTGAAAGCTTAGCTTAAGTGCTTTTATTGTACCGTAACATTTTACACATTTCTCTTTTAAAATTCACACCGCTGATGATCAAAGGGAAATGTTAATGTACACTTGGCGCCAGAGTTTATTTATACCAATTGAAATAATGAATTAGTCACTTAGAGCTGTATTAGATGACTTAGAACAAACGAAATATTTCAAGCATAGTAGTTCTATGCTTTATTTATTTTGTGAAGTTATCAGTTGTCTAATGAGCTCCCAAGGGCTATTTTTAAAGGCTTATAAGCGTCGTTATTGATATTGAAAAGGTTCCTACACGGATGTAGGATATTAGGGTCTGTTGATCTTTCGAGGTTATTTTCACAGCAAGGTGTTTGATATTTAGACAAGGCAGAGTATGTGAAGTGTAGCTAGCTACTCGAACATACGATAACGACGTATAAATTTCAAACAGGTACTGCCCTCTGGGTTCATTTTAAAACGAATTTACTCATTGCTGTTCGCTTCTTTAATAGAATAACTATTAGACAAAGCTCACATCGCGATTAAATTCGTTTTAAATTGAATAAAATTTAACCCTGAAAGATCAACAGACCCTAGGCTAATTTTCTAATGCGTAACGATCCTATAAACATTGTACTAAAACAATAAACTAAAACATTGAACAGTTATTTATAGAACAAACATCTATACAACTAATACCAACACAGGAAAATATAAAAAATATGCTGCAAATTTTTAATACACTCAGCCGAACAAAAGAAACTTTTAAACCTATTACAGAAGGAAAAGTTGGCTTGTATGTTTGTGGTATTACAATTTATGACCGCTGCCATATTGGTCACGCGAGAACTTATGTTGCTTTTGATATTATTGCTCGTTATTTGCAATATTTGGGGTATGAGCTTAAGCATGTACGCAATATTACTGATGTTGATGATAAAATTATTAAACGCGCTGCTGAAAACAATGAAACTTGTGAGTCTCTTACCGAGCGTATGACGGCTCAAATGTATCAAGATTTTGATGATTTAAATATCATGAGGCCAGATGTAGCGCCAACAGTAACAGGGCACATGCCTGAGATTATTAATTTAGTTGCAACACTTATTGATAAAAAACACGCTTATGTTGCTTCAAATGGCGATGTGATGTTTGAAGTGAGTTCATACAAAAAGTATGGGCAATTAAGTATGCAAAATCTTGATATGTTACAAGCCGGCTCACGTGTAGATATTGATAAAACTAAAAAAAGCCCGCTTGATTTTGTATTATGGAAAATGGCTAAACCGAATGAACCTAGCTGGGATTCACCTTGGGGTAAAGGTCGTCCGGGTTGGCATATTGAATGTTCAGCAATGAATCAAAAACACTTAGGCAAACATTTTGATATTCATGGCGGAGGATCAGATTTACAATTTCCTCATCATGAAAATGAAATTGCGCAGTCATGCTGCGCACACAATACACCTTATGTTAATTATTGGATGCACGGTGGTATGGTGCAAATTAACAAAGAGAAAATGTCTAAGTCGTTGAACAACTTTTTTACCTTACGAAGTGTTTTAGATGAATACGATGCAGAAACGGTACGATTTTTTCTCACATCAAGCCATTACCGTAGTCAATTAAATTATTCTCAAGATAATTTAACTCAAGCTAGGGCAAGCTTAGATCGCTTATATACAGCATTACGAAATGTTACACCAATATCGGTTTCTTTAGCGAGTAACGACTACGTTAAACGCTTTGAAAAAGCAATGAACGATGATTTTAATTGCCCTGAAGCTATGCCTGTAATATTTGAGTTGTCGAAAGAAATTAATCGTATTAAAGAACATGATGCAACAAAAGCAGGTGAGTTAGCTTATATTCTTATTGAATTAGGTAAAGTGTTAGGTATTGCGCAAAGTTCTCCTGAGGCGTTTTTTAAAGGTAACATAAAAAACAATTCAGAAACCGATGAAATTGAAGCGTTAATTAAACAAAGAAATGACGCACGTACAAATAAAGATTGGGCAATGGCTGATGATGCCAGAGATAAACTTAAAGCGATGAACATTATACTTGAAGATTCAGCAGGTAAAACAACATGGCGCAAAGGTTAATATTCAATTTCATTCTTAATAATCAATTAACAACTATTAAGATAAAAACTAACACATAAAAAAGTCGGTAAATTAAATTACCGACTTTTTTATGTATGTTCATGTTTACATGTAAGCTCAGTTTAGATTTGCCTTAATCTCGCGCCTCACAAGCAAGTAAGGTATTCTCAATTAAACTTGCTACCGTCATTGGCCCAACACCGCCGGGTACAGGAGTAATAAATGACGCTTTATTTTTTGCAATGTCAAAACCAACATCACCAACAAGTGTGCCATTTTCTAAACGATTAATACCAACATCAATGACTATAGCACCTTCTTTAATCAACTCACCCGGTATAAAATTAGGTTTTCCTACCGCTACTACCAATAAATCTGCTGCTCTAACTTTCGATTCTAGGTCTTTTGTAAAGCGGTGCGTGGTCGTAACCGTACAACCTGCTAGTAAAAGCTCTAAACTCATTGGCCGACCCACAATATTTGAAGCACCAACAACTACTGCGTCTAAACCGTGTGTTTTTACATCCGTTGTTTTAATTAACTCCATAATGCCTTTAGGGGTGCAAGGTCTCAAGCCTGGCTGTCTTAAAACAAGTTTACCTACATTCGATGGATGAAAACCATCAACATCTTTATTTGGATTAATATGTTCAATAACAAGGTTTGAATTTAAATGAGCAGGTAGTGGTAGCTGAACTAAAATACCATCAATCGTTTCATCTGAATTTAACTCATCAATTAACGTTAGTAATTCACTTTCAGAGGTTGAGGCCGCTAAATCATAAGATTTTGAAATAAACCCCACTTCCTCACAAGCTTTACGTTTACTTCCTACATATACCTCAGAAGCAGGATCAGAACCCACTAATATAACAGCAAGTCCGGGTTGTCGTAATCCATTTTCAATGCGTATATCTACGCGTTGTTTAACAGAGGTTCTAACTTGTTTGGCAATCTCTTTACCATTGATTAATCTTGCAGTCATTTTATTTCAATATGTTATGGATTAAAAACATCTATATTTTGTCATAATTTTAAACGTAATTGTACTTATTACTTAAATTGAAGCGACCTGAATTATATTTAAGTAATAGTACGCAGATTTAATTTACTATGACTTCGACATAACTAAATTTATTGTTTTATCTGTTATTTCAACATTTTTAAGTTGAATATCATACAGGGTGGTGTAAAAGTAACCGAACGCATTATTTTTTATAAAAAAGGTTTGACGCGACTCAGTCAACTAGGTAATATCCGCACCCGTTGAAAGCAAGTATTGTTTTTAACAATGTCGGTGATTAGCGCAGCTTGGTAGCGCACTTGGTTTGGGTCCAAGGGGTCGCAAGTTCGAATCTTGCATCACCGACCACTTTAATGTTTTTTGATTAAAGTTTTAGTTCTGTAGGCCATGTGCGCCCTTAGCTCAGCTGGATAGAGCAACGCCCTTCTAAGGCGTGGGTCGTAGGTTCGAATCCTACAGGGCGCGCCATACAGTGGTGGCTGTAGCTCAGTTGGTAGAGCCCCGGATTGTGATTCCGGTTGTCGAGGGTTCAAGTCCCTTCAGCCACCCCATTTACTGGCCAGTTTAAAAAAGTTTATCGGTGATTAGCGCAGCTTGGTAGCGCACTTGGTTTGGGTCCAAGGGGTCGCAAGTTCGAATCTTGCATCACCGACCACTTTACTTCCTCAGATTGTTTTCATACTTAATCAATAAATCTCAACCACTACCTCTATTACTTCTGATAGTTTTTTATTGCCTATTATTTCCTTTATTCATAATAATTATTTTATATTATACAAATTAAAACGATTTATTTTCTTAAAATTCAAAAATAATGTCTTTAAGCTCTCGACTATTGTTAATAGCATCGCTATAATTTTGCGTCATAATTTTTAATCTGAACATCTTTTATTCGTAATTTTAAATTCCATTATTTTATTTTGGGGCTTAAAAGCAAAGGCTACTTGCTAGTGTTTGTATACTATATTTAGGTGAGTTATTGATAGCGTACTAAACGCTAATTTGAGGTAATTAAATGCAAGTTTCAGTTGAGACTACACAAGGTTTGGAGCGTCGTTTAACGATTTCTGTTCCTGCAGAATCAGTAGATGTTGAAGTTAAAAATCGTCTTCGTCATATTGCTAGAACGCAAAAAATTAACGGATTCCGTCCGGGTAAAGTACCCCCATCAGTTATTCAAAAGCGTTACGGACAATCTGTTCGTAAAGAAGTTGCTGGCGAACTTATGCAACGTAATTTTGTTGACGCAATTGTTGCTGAGAAAATTAACCCTGCTGGTCGTCCTAACTTTGTTGCTAAAAGCAATGAAGAAGGTAAAGCATTAGAGTTTGAAGCAACTTTTGAAATTTATCCTGAAGTTAAATTAAACGACTTAGGAACTATCAAAGTAGAAAAACCCACAGCTGAAGTAACAGATAAAGATCTTGAAGAAATGTTTGTTACTTTACAGAATCAGCATAAAACGTGGAAAGAAAATAAGCGTAAAAGTAAAAAAGGCGATAAACTTACTATCGACTTTACTGGTCGTATCGACGGTGAAGAATTTGAAGGTGGCAAAGCTGAAGCTTTTGAACTTGAACTTGATGCGGGTAGAATGATCCCAGGTTTTGATACTGATATTATTGGTATGAAAGCCGGCGACAAGAAAACTATCAAGGTAACCTTCCCTGATGATTACCACGCTGATAACCTAAAAGGTAAAGAAGCTGAATTTGATATAGTTGTTCATAAAACTGAAGGACCTGTAGTACCTGAAATTGATGAAGAATTTTCAAAACTGTTTGGTGTAGAAGAAGGTGGTATTGAAGCCTTACGTGAAGAAGTAAGCAAAAACATGACTCGCGAATTAACTCAAGCTGTAAAAGCTAAAGTTAAAGAGCAAGTGATTGATGGTTTACTCACTGCTCATGAAATAGATATTCCAGCCTCTTTAATTGCACAAGAAGTTGATGTACTACGCCAACAAGCTATGCAACGCTTTGCAGGCCAAATGGATCCTAAAAATATGCCTGAGCTTCCAGCAGAAATGTTTGAAGAACAAGCTAAAAAACGTGTGAAAACAGGTTTATTGTTAGGTGAAGTTATTAAAGCCAATGATTTAAAAGTTGATGAAAATAAAGTGAATGAACTTATTGCATCAGCGGCATCTGCTTATGAAGATCCTAAAGAAGTTATCGAATACTACGCTTCTAATAAAGAGCTTAATCAACAAATGCAAAATGTTGCATTAGAAGAGCAAGCGATAGAAGTAGTTCTTGCAAGTGCAAAAGTTAAAGAAAAGAAAGCAAGTTTCAAAGATATAATGAATCCTGAAGGAAAATAAGCCTTTTAGATTGACATTTTATCAAGCAATCGCTTAAATGGCTTGTATGGAAACATACAAGCCATTTTTTAATCTAAGGACAATCTGTTGTTTATTTCTCATACTCCTCAAAATTTAACAAGTGTTACTGAAAGCGCGTTAGTACCTATGGTTGTTGAACAAACTCCTAAAGGTGAGCGTTCATACGATATTTACTCACGTCTTCTTAAAGAAAGAGTTATTTTTTTATGTGGTCAAGTTGAAGATCACATGGCCAATCTTATAGTGGCTCAATTACTTTTTTTAGAATCGGAAAGCCCAGATAAAGATATTTTTTTATACATCAACTCACCGGGTGGTTCTGTGACGGCGGGCATGGCTATTTACGATACCATGAAATTTATTAAACCTAATATTAGTACTGTTTGTATTGGTCAAGCGGCTAGTATGGGGGCATTTTTATTATCAGGTGGTGAAAAAGGCAAACGTTATTGTTTACCGAATGCTCGCGTTATGATCCATCAACCGTTGGGTGGATTTCAAGGGCAAGCGTCTGATTTTGAAATTCATGCCAAAGAAATTTTATATATAAAAGAAAAAATGAATCGTTTAATGGCTGATCATACTGGTCAGCCCATTGAGAAAGTTTCAGTTGATACCGACCGAGATAATTTTCTTAGTGCTGAAAGTGCGGTTGAATATGGATTAGTTGACGCCATATTAGAACAAAGACAAGATAAATAATCTTCATCTTTGATCGCAAGTTAAAAGAAAATAATTAACTACTTAATTGTAGGATAAATTCAAATTAAGAATTAGAGGTACCGTATGACCGATTTAACAAAAGGTGACGGTGATAACGGCAAATTGCTGTATTGTTCATTTTGTGGCAAAAGTCAGCATGAAGTACGTAAACTTATCGCAGGTCCGTCTGTGTTTGTTTGTGACGAGTGTGTTGAACTGTGTAACGATATTATTCGTGAAGAAATTAAAGAAATTTCGCCAAAACAAGATAAAGAAGAATTGCCTACACCAATAGAAATAAGAGAAAGTCTTGACGATTATGTTATTGGTCAAGATCATGCTAAAAAAGTATTGTCTGTAGCGGTATATAATCATTACAAACGTTTACGTAATGGTGACTCTCATAACGGTGTTGAACTAGGTAAAAGTAACATTTTACTTATTGGCCCTACAGGTAGTGGTAAAACATTACTTGCTGAAACATTAGCTCGATTATTAGACGTTCCATTTACCATGGCTGATGCTACAACGCTCACTGAAGCCGGTTATGTTGGTGAAGATGTAGAGAATATTATTCAAAAACTATTACAGAAATGTGATTACGATGTTGATAAAGCGCAACGTGGAATTGTTTATATTGATGAGATCGATAAAATATCTAGAAAATCAGATAACCCATCAATTACACGTGATGTTTCAGGTGAAGGAGTTCAACAAGCACTATTAAAACTCGTTGAAGGTACTATCGCCTCTGTACCGCCGCAAGGTGGGCGTAAACATCCTCAACAAGAGTTTTTGCAAGTAGACACCTCGAAAATATTATTTATTTGTGGTGGTGCTTTTGCAGGGCTTGATAAGGTGGTTGAGCAGCGTTGTCAAACAGGTGTTGGTATTGGTTTTGGTGCCGAAGTACGCGGCAAAGATGATGAAAAATCATTAACCGACCGATTCAAAGAAGTTGAACCACAAGATTTAGTTAAATATGGTTTAATTCCTGAATTTATTGGTCGATTACCTGTTGTTGCAACTCTAACAGAACTTGACGAAGACGCGTTAATTCAAATATTACAAGAACCTAAAAATGCTTTAACTAAACAGTTTGTAGCGCTTTTCGACATGGAAGGCGTTGAGCTAGAGTTTAGGAAAGACGCACTATTAGCCATTGCACACAAAGCAATGACACGTAAAACAGGTGCTCGTGGTTTGCGCTCGATTGTCGAAAGTGTATTGCTTGAAACTATGTACGAACTTCCTTCGTTAAAAAATGCGAGTAAAGTCGTTGTAGATGAAACTGTTATTAAAGGTGAATCAAAACCAATTATTATTTACGAAACTGCACAAGATCAAGCAGTTTCAGAATAAGAATGAATAACAGCTTTGTTACCTTTTATTTGAGTTAAGGTTAACCACTGTTAAATAAATGAAAAGAGCCGAATCGGCTCTTTTTTTTATCTGCCTGTTGAAAGCTTTGTAATAATCCCCATATCGATTAAAAGTATCAATTCTTCCTACCATTTTCCAAGAGAGTAACCTATGACTGATGAGTTATCCTGCGTAGCAGAAATTCCTGTATTAGCCTTACGCGATGTTGTTGTATATCCACAAATGGTGATCCCATTATTCGTAGGCAGAGAAAAATCTATTCGTTGTTTAGATATTGCAAATGAGAAAAATAAACAAATATTTTTAGTCTCCCAAAAAGATGCGTCAATAGATGACCCTACGTTTAACGATGTATACAAAACAGGCACTGTTGCCTCAATTTTACAAATGCTAAAGCTACCTGATGGTACTGTAAAAGTATTAGTTGAAGGGGTAAAACGCGCCAAAATTTCAGAATTTGTAGAAACAGAAGAGTATTTTACCGCTAATATCGACTTTCTCAAAACTACTCAGGGTGATGTTGAAAACAGCGAGGTATTGGTGCGTTCAGCTATTTCTCAATTTGAAGGTTATGTAAAATTAAATAAAAAAATACCGCCAGAGGTATTAACTTCTGTATCTGGGATTGATGACGCAGAGCAACTAGCCGATACCATGGCTGCGCATATGCCTCTTAAACTTGAAGACAAACAAAAAGTATTAGAAATAGTTAATATTTCAGAGCGTTTAGAATATTTAATGGGACTAATGGAAGGTGAAATTGATCTTCTGCAAGTTGAAAAGAAAATTCGCACCCGTGTAAAAAAGCAAATGGAAAAAAGTCAGCGCGAATACTATTTGAATGAGCAAATGAAAGCCATTCAAAAAGAATTGGGCGATATGGAAGATACCCCTGATGAAGCAGAATTAATTAATAAAAAAATTGATGAAGCGCAAATGCCAAAAGAAGCTAAAGATAAAACATTAGCTGAAGCTAAAAAACTACAAATGATGTCACCAATGTCTGCCGAAGCTACCGTCGTTCGTAGCTACATAGATTGGATGACCAGTGTGCCATGGAAAAAGAAAAGTAAATTAAAACGCAATTTAAAATTAGCGGAAAATGTACTTGATAAAGATCACTACGGTTTAGATAAAGTAAAAGAACGTATACTTGAGTATTTAGCCGTTCAACAACGAGTCACTTCTTTAAAAGGACCTATTTTATGTTTAGTCGGTCCTCCAGGTGTTGGTAAAACCTCACTTGGGCAATCTATTGCAAAATCTACTGGACGTAAGTATGTACGTATGGCGTTAGGAGGAGTAAGAGATGAAGCTGAAATTCGTGGGCATAGAAGAACTTATATTGGTTCGCTGCCAGGTAAGTTAATTCAAAAAATTGCTAAAGTAGGGGTTAAAAACCCATTATTCTTGCTTGACGAAATTGATAAGATGGCTTCGGATATGCGAGGAGATCCCGCTTCTGCTTTACTCGAAGTACTTGATCCTGAGCAAAATAGCAGCTTTAACGATCATTACTTAGAGGTTGATTACGATTTATCTGATGTGATGTTTGTTGCAACCTCAAACAGCATGGACATTCCTGGACCATTACTTGATCGTATGGAAGTTATTCGTTTATCAGGTTATACCGAAGATGAAAAACTAAATATTGCTAAAAATCATTTAATGAAAAAACAAATTGAGCGCAATGGGCTCAAAGAAACTGAAATAACCATCGAAGACAGTGCCATTATAGGTATTATTCGTTATTACACGCGTGAAGCGGGTGTGCGTAGCTTAGAAAGAGATATTTCAAAACTTTGCCGAAAAGCAGTTAAAGCTATATTGTTAGATAAACGCATAAAAAATGTGGTTATTAATCAAGATAACTTATCGGATTACTTAGGCGTACAACGCTTTGATTATGGTAAAGCTGATGAACAAAACCGCGTAGGTTTAGTTACTGGTTTAGCGTGGACATCTGTAGGCGGTGAGTTACTTACCATTGAGACTGCTTCCGTGCCAGGTAAAGGTAAATTAACTTATACAGGCTCGTTAGGAGATGTTATGCAAGAGTCTATTCAAGCTGCGATGACCGTAGTAAGAAGTAGAACCGAAAACCTCCGTATTAATGAAGATTTCTACGAGAAACGAGACATCCATGTACATGTACCTGAAGGTGCAACCCCAAAAGATGGGCCCAGTGCAGGTATTGGGATGTGTACCGCATTGGTTTCTAGTTTAACCGGTAATCCAGTGAAAGCTGAAGTAGCCATGACTGGTGAAATAACCCTTCGAGGTGAAGTGTTAGCCATTGGTGGATTAAAAGAAAAGCTTCTTGCTGCTCATCGAGGAGGTATAAAAACCGTTATCATTCCCAAAGATAATGAACGTGACTTAAAAGAAATACCTAAGAACGTAATTGCTGATTTAGCCATTCATCCGGTTAAATGGATTGAAGAAGTATTAGATATAGCACTTGAAAACCCTGTTGAAAAAGTGAAAATTGAAAGTTAAGGTGGTGGATTCAGTACGTTTTTTTTGAAAAACCTACTGAAAATATCAATAAAATTCGAAAAATAGAAAAAAAATAGTAAAAAAATGAAATTTTAGCTTTTCAAACGCTGAAACTATGTTAAGTTAATAGCGCTGAAAAGTTCGAACCCCAATATAGATAAGGGGTCTAGTCAAATAAAAGTAATAATATTTACGATATTTATAATATTATCTAATTTAAAATTTTTTAACTCAGTGCTTGATGTTCAAAATAAAGCAAATAATAAAATCGCTTTAAGAACGTTCACAACAAATGATAGCGCTGAATAATTACCTTTGAAGGGGAAAACTGTGAATAAATCTCAACTAATCGAAAAAATTGCAGCAGGTGCTGACATTTCTAAAGCTGCTGCGGGTCGTGCGTTAGACTCTTTTATCGAAGCAGTTACTGAAGAATTAAAAGGTGGCGATCAAGTAGCGCTAGTTGGATTTGGTACTTTCTCTGTGCGTGATCGTGCAGCTAGAACAGGTCGTAATCCTCAAACAGGTGCTACAATTGAAATTGCAGCAGCTAAAATTCCTTCATTTAAAGCTGGTAAAGCTTTAAAAGATGCTTGTAATAATTAATCATAGTTTTATTATTGAATGATAAAACCACCTTATTAGGTGGTTTTTTATTATATATTTAAATATAACTCGTTCGTAGAATGAAAATAATGTAATAAGATGAAAAATTGCTGAAAGTATATGTCTAATAAGAAAATATTTAGTATTTATCTTTTGATCTAGCTTCAAGCCATGTGCTCATTCTGTTAAAATCACGCCCATTGGATCTATAGATTTAGTCACGAGTTATTTTATAAATACCCTTTATTAAATTTGTAGTAAACACGCGGCGTATAAGAGATAAAAATGTTAGAAAATATTAGAGAAAGTTCTCAAGGTATGACGGCTAAGATTATTCTTGGTTTAGTAATTTTAACTTTTGCATTAGCTGGGCTTGGTAGTTATACCAACTCTACTGATACTTCGGTGGCTGAGGTAAATGGCGAAAAAATCTCACAACAAGATTTTAATAAAGCTTACCAAGCACAACGTAACCGTATGCAACAACAGTTTGGCGAAATGTTTGAAAACCTAGCAGCAGACCAAACCTACATGGCTAACTTTAGAAATGGTATTGTTGATAACTTAATAAACGAACGTTTGGTTGATCAAAACTCAGCAAATTTAGGTATTAAAGTATCTGACGAGCGTATTAAAGATACTATTCGTAAAATGCCTGAATTTCAAATAGATGGTGTCTTTGATAATAATCGTTATTTAGCACTAATCAATCAAGCTGGTTTTTACCAATCTTCTGACTTTAGAGACTATTTAAGACTCGAAATGAGTCGTCGTCAACTTACACAAGCGTTAGTTGCTAGCGAGTTTTCACTACCTTACCAAAACAAAATTGCATCTGAATTACAAAATCAAACTCGTGATATAAAATTTGCCCTCATTGGTTTACCATCATTTGAAAAGTCAATTGAAGTAACAGAAGAAGAAATAAATAACTTCTATCAAGAAAATCAAGCACGTTTTATGAACCAAGAAAAAGTTAAAGTAAATTACATTGCTTTAAATGTTGACGATATAGCAAAGAGTATTGATGTTAGCGACGAAGATGTTAAAACCTACTACGAAGAAAACATTAATAATTTTCGTAAAGAAGAGCAACGCAAAATTTCTCACATCCTCATTGAAGTAAACGACGATGAAGACAAAGCAAAAGCCCAAGCTGAATCAATACTTACCGACATTAATTCAGGTAAAGACTTTGCTGAGTTAGCTAAAGAATTTTCAGCTGATACTTTCAGTGGTGAAAACGGCGGCGATCTAGACTGGCTTGAGCGCGGTACAATGGATGAAGTATTTGACGAACAAGCTTTTACTTTAAAAGATATTGGTAGTGTAAGTGACGTTGTTAAAACAGAATATGGTTTTCATATTATCAAGTTAACAGACCTTAAAGCGCAAGAAACAAAAGCTTTAGATGAAGTGTTTGACGAATTAAAAGTTAGTGTAAGTAATCAAAAAGCTCAAGAAGAATTTTTTGTACTTCAACAAGAAATGGCGCGTTTAAGCTTTGAATACCCTGATAGTTTAGATGATGCTGCTGAAGCTGTTAATGCTAAAGTAATGACCTCGAATTGGCTATCTCGCTCGGGCAATACTGCACCTTTTGATAATAAAAAGGCGATTGAAGCAGCTTTTTCAGATTTAGTATTAAGTGAAAACCTTAATTCTGATGTGATTGAAGTAAGTGATTCATCTGCCATTGTTATGCGTTTAAATAAACACCAAACAGCTAATGCTAAGCCATTAAGTGAAGTTACTGAGTCAATTAAAACAGCATTGGTGACTAAAAAAGCAAAAGCTGAAGCGCAAAATACTGTTGATGATTTATTAGAAAAGTTAAAATCAGGTAGTGATATTACACAAGAGCTAAAAGCACTTAACAGCAATTTTGAAATGAAAACAGCCGTTACACGTACTTCTACTGAATTTGATCGTTCGATAGTCGATAAAGCGTTTACGTTGCCTCACCCAACGGAAGGTTCAGTATCAGTTGGTTTATCTGATTTAGCTAATGGTGGTTTTGCACTCGTTGCAGTTGATGCGGTTAACACTTCGACTATCCAAGCAGATACTAATATGGAAGAGCAATTGGTTAATCAGTTAGCACAGTCGGCATATGTTAGTTTTGTTGAATCGTTAAAAGCAGAAGCGTCAATTACTAAAAATTCATTAGTAACTTCGGCTAACCAAAACTTTTAGTTTTTATACCTAAAAAGTAAACGGTTATATACCCGTCCCACTTCAAGATGCAGGTTCAGAGCTAAACGAGGAAATCAGATCAAGGCGCGTTACGCAAATAATGGTTATTCCCTTATCAAGTATCGCAACGCAGGACTGATAAACTCGCTTAGCACCCTACGGGCAAGGCGATAAAGGGTCTTCTACGGCGTCTATTTATTTAAATGATTTAGAAAATAGAGTAACTATTCTCGTCAATCAATGCCTTGTACCTAACCCTTTATCACCTTGCTGAATTCTGCAGCTTAAGGTGTGATGGGTATAAATATTAAAAGCTGCCTCAGGCATAATGCCGTTCACTTAAGGTGAACGGCATTTTTATTTCTCGCATATCGTTGTGGTCTAGGCTTCACTTGCCGAGGAAATTTTCTTTCTCGCCGAGGCGGTAAAATAAGGCTTTCGGCCATATTATAA
>Ga0209303_1000904_pt1 | contig 20737 bp, 20 predicted proteins | sample SidtaG_3_FD_187449 | JGI IMG/M metagenome (GOLD analysis project Ga0209303, IMG submission 187449) | Marine algal microbial communities from Sidmouth, United Kingdom - Sidmouth_Asex1 metaG (SPAdes) (version 2) | ecosystem: Host-associated > Algae > Red algae > Unclassified | place: Sidmouth... | reverse complement strand
TCGTGTCCGCCTGAGCCGTCAATCGGGATCGGCGACGCCAGCCGTACAGGCTCTGTGCGGACAGATCGTGCCGACGGGCGTACTCGGCGATGCTGACGCCGTCGCGCTCAACAGCGGCGAGATGACGAGACCAGAACTGGGCGGCGGACATCGACATCGGCAGTCTCCACGGGGAAACCACTGATGGTCAGCAACAGGCCGGAGCCGAACAAGGCGTCGATCGCCGACCGCTTACGAAACTTCTGTCCGTGGCCGTAGCTGTCGTGGACGAAATCGACCGCCCAGACGTCGTTGCGCTTGAGCGCCGGTTGGTCGAGCGTCGCGCCGGTGCGGATCTTCCTGCTCGGCTTGTACGGCGGCAGTGTCAGGCCCAGTGCCCGCCACAGCCGGTACACCCGTTTGTTGTTGACCTTCCAGCCGCGCAGCTTGAGCACGCCTGCGACCAGGCGATAGCCCCACGCGGGCCGGCGAATGGACAGCAGCTTCAGCGCACGGACCAGGCCTCGGTCGCGGCGCTCAAGCCTGGATCGATAGTGGAGCCCGGAGCGAGGCGTCGAGAGCAGATGGCAGGCGCGGCGTTGGCTCACCCCACGGTGGCAGGCATACAGCGCCATGGCGCGTCGAGCCCGTGGGGTCACCACTTTTTTGCGTTGATCTCCTTCATCACGTCGACCTCGAGATCGCGCTCGGCAAGCAGTTTCTTCAGCCGCAGGTTCTCGTCGCGCAACGACTTCAGCTCCTTAAAGCGGTCTGCTGGGCGGCACGAAACCCGACTGACACACGAAAGACCCTACCCACCGGTGGGTCAAGAAATATGGCCGAAGGTGGGTCAGTTAATTATGTCCGTTGACAACCGTGCGCACAGAGCCGACAGGAGCGCCTGGGTGCAGGCACGGCGACCGAAACCGTGCGCACTGGCGCTGCGTGCGGAACTCCGTGAGTTGGTGGCCGAGAAGCTCGGAGAGCGCTGGTCGCCACAGCAGATCAGCGGCTGGCTGCGCCGTGAGCACTCGGACGACGAGACGATGCAGGTGTCCCACGAGATGATCTACAGGAGTCTGTACATCCAATCCCGTGGCGTCCTGAAAAAGGAGCTGCAAGGACAGCTTCGCCGTCGGCGCAAGTTCCGCCAGTCACGGGCGACCAACCGCGGTGGCAACCGCGGGCAGATCATCGACGCGGTGTCGATCAGCGAGCGTCCGCCGGAGATCGAGGATCGGGCCGTACCCGGGCACTGGGAAGGGGACCTGATCAGCGGCTCGGGCAATACCCATATCGCCACGCTCGTGGAACGCCAGACCCGCTTCGTGTTGCTCGTGCAGGTCGACGGCAAGAACACCGCGAGCGTGGTCGACGCGCTGATCCGGCAGATGACTCAGTTGCCCGAGCTGGTCCTGAAGACGCTGACCTGGGATCGCGATGCGGAACTCGCCGAGCACGACCGCTTCGGCATGACGACCGACATCGATGTCTACTTCTGCGATCCGAAGAGCCCGTGGCAGCGCGGCTCGAACGAGAACACCAACGGGCTTCTGCGACAGTACTTCCCGAAGGGCACGAACCTCGGCGGCTACACGCAGGATCAGCTGAACCTCGTTGCACGCGAGCTGAACTGCCGACCGCGAAAGACGCTCGGCTACCGAACTCCGATAGACTGCTTCAACGAGGTGTTGCGCTGACCGCGTGAACTCGCCTCGGCGTACTTCGCGAAGAACCAGAAGTGAAGTACGCCTTCATCCATCAGAACGGTGTCGATCTGCCCGTCAGGCGACAGTGCCGTTTGCTTGGCGTGTCGAGCAGCGGGTACTACGGCTGGCTTCGTCGCAAAGATCGCCCCGGTGTGCGACACGAGCGTCAGTCGGTCATAGATCGTTCGGTGCAACAGGCGTTCGAACGACGTCGCGCCCGCTACGGTTCACCGCGGCTGACGCTCGACCTGGTCGAGTCCGGTTTCCGCGTCGCCGAGAATACCGTGGCGGCCAGCATGCGGCGCCTGCAGCTGGTGGCCAAGGCAGGCCGCAAGTTCAAGGCGACAACCAATAGCCGCCATGCGCTGCCAGTTGCCGCCAATTTGCTCGGGCAGGACTTCGGCTGCGATCGAGCGAATCAGAAGTGGTGCGGCGACATCACCTACCTGTGGACCGATCAGGGCTGGCTGTATCTGGCCGTCGTACTGGATTTGTTCTCTCGCCGCGTGATCGGCTGGTCGATGGATTCTCGGATGACTCGTCAATTGGTCTGCGACGCGATGGGCATGGCAATCACCGCCCGCGGACAGGTCGATGGCACGATCATGCACACCGACCGCGGGAGCCAATATTGCTCCCATCAGTGTCAGCGGCTGCTGAGCAAGCATGGGCTGCGAGCGAGCATGAGCGGCCGCGGCAACTGCTACGACAATGCATGTGCCGAGAGCTTCTTCCACAGCCTGAAGGTGGAAGCCATCCATGGCGAAACCAGACCGACCCATGCAGCGATGCGCGAACGGGTGTTCGAGTACATCGAGACCGACTACAACGTACGCCGCCACCATACGGCGAACGGCAAGCTGTCTCCGGCGGCGTTCGAACTGAAGTACGCTGCTTAACCCGGTGTCCGGTGTCGTTAGGGAGGATCACTTACCGAACCCGGCTGGGTGGCTTCGCTGCTCAGCGCGATCAACGCCAGCTGATGATGCGGCCGCAGAAGTCGTTGCCGCGCGTACTCCTGTGTATGCAGCCGGTCGACTTCAGGAAGTCCATCGACGGCTACGTGGATCGCATACTGAGTACTCGAATCTGCCTGACGGATATGTGGCATACATCCAGAGGCATGGACTACCACCGAACACAATCGCGAAGGGTGAGCGAAACACCTGTCCCGATCGATCACATGCCTTCCATACAGTCATACACAAGCTTCGCAGTACTGACACGGAAAGTTCCGTACACTCAATTCATCAGCATGCTCCGCGATCTCCTGGAACCACGCGTCAGGATCTCTTAATTCCCATGACCAACCCGTACCTCCTGCTGCTGCTCGGGTTGTCTGTCGCCTTGGTCGTCACCCCGCTCACGAGCCAGATCGCGCGTCGACTGGGCCTGATCGATCAACCCTCCGCCCGAAAGCGTCACATCGGCGTGGTACCGCTGGCCGGCGGCATGACTTTGCTGGTTGCACTGGCCGTCGCACTACCGTGGCTTCTGAACGGATCAGGTGTGGTACTTGCCATCGCCGTGCTCGGGTTGCCGATGTTGTTGCTCGGCGCTGTTGATGACTGTTTCGACCTGCCCGCACGGCTCAGGCTGGTACTGCAGCTCGCCGCGGCAATCGCGCTGACGCTTGGTTTCGGGGTGTCGATACAGGTGCTCGATGGCATTGTGAGCGCCGCGCCCATCGTGTTCGGCACAGGGGCCGGCATCGCCTTCACCTGCATATGCGTGTGCGGCGTGCTGAATGCCACCAACATGTCCGACGGCGTGGACGGTCTGCTCGGTACGGCTGCAGCCATCACGCTCGCCGCACTCGGCTTCATGGCGTGGCGGGCGGACATGATCGCCGAGGCCGGTACCGCGATGCTGCTGGTCGGTGCCCTGCTCGGCTACCTGACCTACAACCTGGGCTTTCTCGGCCAGCACCGCCGGGTGTTCCTCGGTGACGCCGGCTCGATGCTGGTGGGGTTCGTGCTCGTGGTGCTGCTGATCGCACTGAGCCAAGGGCCTCAGCCTGCCATCACCCCGACCTCCGCCGGCTGGCTTCTCGGGCTGCCGTTGATGGACACGGTGTCGGTGATGGTCAGGCGCGTGTGGCAGCGCCGCTCACCGTTCTCGGCTGGTCGGGATCACATGCACCACATCCTGCTCGATCTCGGCTTCGGCAAGCGTTCCACCCTGCTCATCCTGGCCTCTGTCCAGCTGCTGTGCGTGTCCATCGGTCTGCTCGCCAACCTGGACGGCATGCCGCAAGCACCGTTCTTCTGGCTGTTCGTCGCCGTGACGGTCGCCCAGCTGTTCGGGATCACTGCGGTGATCCGGGTTCGCACCGGCGGTCAGCTGACGGCCCTCGGCATCGTGCCCGGTGCCCTGCCGCGTATGGCCACCGTACCGGCCGTCAAGCGTTGGCAGCCCGAGCCTGCGCTGCGTGCGCAGACATCGGGTGACACGCCTGCCACCGCGCCAGCGTCGCAGCCTGAGCGCACCCGCGAGCCAGCCACGCCGGCCTGATCGTCATCACGGCTGGGAGCGATGGCGCGTTTCAACCCGATCATCGCTACTAGGCGGCCCGCACCCGGCCGTCCGCCCCGCGGGCGGTGCGCTGCCAGCCGCTGTCCTGCATCTCGGTCAGTCGGCTGGCCGCGCGTTCGAACTCGAACGACAGGCGCTGCCCGGTGTACAGCGCATCCGGGGTGGCCGCCGCACTCGCCACCAGGCGGGTGCCGCGATCGTAGAACTCGTCGACCAGGTTGACGAAGCGGCGCGCCTCGTCATCGCGCTGGGCATCCAGCAGCGGGATGTCGTCCACGATCACCGTGTGAAAGCGCCGCGACAGGTCGATGTAGTCGCTGGTCGAGCGCGGCTCCGCGAACAGCGAGTGGAACGTGGTGCGCAGCAGCCCGTCCGATCGCGCCTGCACCGTCATCGCCCGTCCCCCCACCGTCAGCGGCCGCTCGTCCAGCGCGCTGTTGCCCAGCAGCGCCTCGAACACCGCATCCAGGCGCTCGCGCGCCGCCTCGGGCTTGTCCACGACCCACACCGCCGAATCGGCCAGCACGCGCTGGCGGTGATCCTCACCCTGGGCGATCTCCTGCACCTCGCAGTGGCGCTTGATCTGGGCGATCGCCGGCAGGAAGCGGGCACGCTGCAGCCCGTCGCGGTAAAGCCCCTCGGGCGGCACGTTCGAGGTGGTGACCAGCGTGATGCCACGGGCGAACATCGCCCCCAGCAGTCCGCCCAGCAGCATCGCGTCGGTGATGTCGTTGACGTGGATCTCGTCCAGCAGGACCAGCCGGGCGCGCGTCGCCCAGTCGTCGGCGATGCGCTCCAGCGGATCCTCGATCTCGCCCAACGCCGCAAGATCGGTGTGGATGCGCGCCATGAAGGTGTGGAAGTGCATCCGCACCCGGTCGTCGAACGACAGTTCGTCGAAGAACAGATCCACCAGCCGCGTCTTGCCCCGCCCCACCCCGCCCCACAGGTACAGCCCGCGTGGCCCGGTGTAGGCATTCTGGTACGGCGTGCGCCAGCGTGCGAACAGGGATCGGCGCGGGGGTGCCCACTTGCGCTGGCGCTCGAGTCGCTCGGCCAGCGTGGACAGCGAATCGATCACGGCGGCCTGCGCCTCGTCGGGGACGAACTCGCCCCCGGCGATCAGCGCGGCGTAGCGTTCCTGCACCGACACCGTCGCCTCCCCTACAGGACCGAGGTGCCGCCGCGCAGGCGAAGCGAGCGGATGGCCTCCTTCTGGCGCACCAGCACATAGTGATGCACCGCCTCCTCGTCATCACCGGGCAGGTTGGCGAAGTGGCACAGCAACGTGGACTGATCGCGCGAGGCGCTCACGTCGACGTAGCCGGACAGCGGCAACCGGGAGGTCGGCAGGTCCAGCGAAAAGGCGTAGCGACGCCCTTCCTCGACGATGTCGCGGGAAATCGAGAAGCCCTCGGCACTGATGTCGAGTACCCGGCAGAGCTTGCTGTCCAGCTGCAGGATGATCGGATCGTCCGGATCGGGCACGACCCGATAGGCATCGCGTCCGGTTTCTGTCGCTTCCACGGTGATCTCGCTCATCGGGTGCCCGTGCGGCGTCAGACGCCAAGCCCGGGTGGAACGATCATGGTAAGGCGCCCGCGCAGGCGTTGCACGTTGTTGTCCTCGAGAATGATCGCGGCGCCCCGATAGGCGATCTCGCTGGCCACCAGCTCGCGGGCATGGGCCGCGCGCAGGCGGCCGGTCAGGATGCCCATCACGATTGCAAGGCTGACCCCGCACACGCAGGGCAGCAGCGCCGGCGCCAGCGAGACGGTGCCCGCGGCCAGCGTCGGATCGACCAGCGGGGCCGGGCCGGCGAAATGCACCAGCGAGCCGATGATGCCGATCAGGATCGCGTAGACGGCGGTGAACAGGAACACATCCGAGGTGGTGCGGTTGTAGAGCTGCTCCGCCGCCAGCCGTCGCTCCAGCCGAAAGCGGATCATCGAGTCGTCGGCGGCATCGCCGATCAGGTGGCAGGCCTCCTCGACGTCCCAGGAGCTGGAGCGCACCTCGGCCACGCCCAGCAGCCCATCGCGCCGGCTGATGTCGCAGATGCGCAGCATGGCGCTGATCATCTGATCCGGCGAGTTGCCGCCGCGCACGCCGCGCGCCAGTGCGATCTGCAGGGCCTCGGCCAGCTGCGACATCGGGAAGGTCACCAGCAACGCGACCAACGTGCCGCCGAACACGACGATGATCGGGCGGCCGACGTCGATCAGGTCGACGGTGCCGCCCAGGAACATCGAAAGGCCGATCGTGAGCATGATCGCCGCCGCGATCAGCGGCACGATCTGCCACACGTCCACCCCTTGCCGTTTGCGCACGATCGGGTCACCCGGTGATGATCAGACCAGCGGGCGCGGTGGCCCGATGGCAAGAGGCGCACGAGGGTTCGCACCGAAAGCTTGCCTTCGATGAAGAAATATGGTTCAGCCCCCGTGCCGTCCTGATGAGAGTAGCAGAATCTTTTTGGATCGCTGAAGCGTACGCAGCCCGCTCAATGCGCCCGTTCGAGCCACGGTGGCACCCGTCGCGCAGCGCTGTGCAGCCGCCGGTCGCGCGCCCGCGCACCGGGCTGGCAACGCTCGAGCAGATCCCAGAATCGCGCCGAATGATCCAGGTGGCGGGTGTGCACCAGCTCGTGCATCAGCACGTAGTCCACCAGCTCGGGCGGCAGGAACAGCAGCTTGTAGTTCAAGCTCAACGTACCGCTGGCGCTGTAGCTGCCCCACACGGTGCGCTGGCCGCGGATCGCGCAGCGCCGGTAGGCGAATCCGTGGCGCTCGGCCAGCGCCGCCAGGCGCGGCACCAGGTGCCGACGCGCCCGCGGCTTGAGCCAGGCGGCGACCGCGCTCGCCACCGCGATCCGATCGCCCGGATCGGTGTCCAGCTCCAGCAGCGTCCCCGCCTGCGCGGCCGCGACGTTGCGCACCTGGCCCGATGGCAGGAATCCGACCACCACCCGACACCCCAGCGCGGCCAGATCCAGCTGGCGCGGCGGCCATTCGCGACACGCCGCGGGAAGCGCCGCCTCGCCCTCTGCCAGCGCCTGCCAGGCCCAGGCGCGGTGCTCGTGCACCACCGCGGCGATCTCGCGGCGCGTCACGCGCGGCGGTGCGCTGACCACCAGCCCCTGCCCGGGCAGCACCCGCAGCGTGATCCGCTTCGCGCGAGCGTTGGTGCGTAACGTGTAGTGCGGGGCGACATCGCGTGGCGATGCCGGCGGCGGATCGGACCTGCGCTGCATCGAACCGGGTCACGTCGTGCCGTAGGTGGCGCGGGTGTGCAGTCTAGCGGGATGCCTGACGCCGCGGCTCGGCGGCCGACTGCTTGACGCTGTGCACCTCGGTGGGCAGCAGCCGATCGATCAGCGCGTACAGGTCGGTGGCCGCCACCGGCTTGTGCAGCACCGCGATGCCGCTGGCGGTGATCTCGCGCAGCCGCTGCTCGGAGGTGTCGCCGGTGATGATCGCCGCCGGTACCGCACGCTCCAGCGCCTCGCGCAGCATCTCGATCGCGTCCAGGCCGTTCTGGCTGCCGCGCAGCCGGAAATCGGACAGGATCAGCGAGGGCTCGCGCTCGTCCAGCGCGATCGCCTGCAGCGCATCGCGGGCGGACTCGGCGATCAGCACGGTGCAACCGTGACTCTCGAGCAGGTGGCGCATGCCCTGCAGCACCTGCGGCTCGTCGTCGATCACCAGCACCGTCTGATCGGCCATGCCCGGCACCTCGATGGCGACATCGTCGCGCACCTGCAACGGGTCGCCGCCGGGTACCTCGAGCGTGAAGACCGTGCCCACCCCCGGCTCGGACGTCATGTGCAGCGGCATGTCCATCAGCTCGCACAGCCGCCGCACGATGGCCAGTCCCAGGCCCAGCCCCTTGGAACGATCGCGCTCGGGATTGTTGAGCTGGTAGTACTCGGCGAACACTTCCTCGCGCGCCGAGGGCGGAATGCCGATGCCGGTGTCGCGTAGCGAGATGCGCACCGAGCCGTCGTCGAGGCGTTCGCACGACAGGCTGACGCTGCCCTGTTCGGTGTACTGCACCGCGTTGGAGACCAGGTTGCGCAGCACTCGCTCGAACAGGATGGCATCGGTGTAGATCGCCAGGTCCGCCCCGCAGGCCTCCATATCGCCGATGTCCAGGCGGATGCCCTTGTGCGCCGCCTGCTGCACGAAGGTGGCCCGCAAGCGGTCGAACAGGCGGTGCACCGACAGGTGCCGGGGCAGGAACTCGATGATCTCGGCATCCAGGCGCGACATGTCGAGCAGGCTGTTGAACAGCCCGTTCAGCGCATCGGCCGACTGCCCCATGTCATCGATGATGGCCAGCTGCGTGCCGTCCTTCTCGCGCGCCCGCAACGCGGTGATGAACATCCCCAGCGCGTGCAGGGGTTGGCGCAGATCGTGGCTGGCCGCGGCCAGGAAACGGCTCTTGGCGATCACCGCCCGCTCGGCGATGCGCTTCTCGCGCGCCAGGCTGGCCATCAGGTCGGCATTCTTGAACTGCTCGCGGATCAGGGCCCGGTACTGCCGGTTGCTGCGCGTCATCAGCACGTAGTTCACGCACAGGAACATCAGCAGCAGTGCCCCGGTCAGCACCAGCGAGTCGTTGCCCGAACGCAGATGGGCGATCGACAGCGGGATCACCAGCGGCATCGAAAACGACAGGAAGGCCGGCGGATAGATCCCGCCAGACGCTGCGCTGACCGCCACCATGCCGGCGAAGATCGTGGAGATCAGCATCAGGAACTGCACATCGTACCGACCGTAGAAGATCAGCGGCCAGGCGCCCCAGATGACGCCGGCACACAGCGTGCCGATCCAGAACAGCGGGCCCCAGTGCGGCTCGTTGCGGGCCGCCTCGTCGGCGCGGTTGAAGGTCCGGATCAGCCACAGGCGCAGCAGCGTGGAGACGAACAGCGCGCCCATCCAGAACAGCAACGCCGATTCGGGCAGGCTGCGCCACAGGAACAGGGTCACGATCACCGCGCACAGCAGCGATCCGAACACCAGCACCGGCCCCTGACCGTAGATCAGGCGCAGCTGCTCGACCTGTATCCTGCGCTCGACTTCGTTCAACCCGGGACTCTCCCTTGGGTGCACCGCAGACTTGTGGGTGCACCGCCGGCTCGGGTGCACCGCCAGCCGGTGCCGACGGCTCGCCAGTATGCCGCCGCGTGTCCCGGGATCCATCATGCGTCAATCGCGCCTGTGATGCAGCGCTCCCTTGATACCATCTGCTTCCCCGCCCATCCGCATTGCCTCACACCTCCATGGCCCAGGAAATCATCCTCAACTACCGTCTCAGCGACGGCACCGTCCGCACCGTGGACGCCCGCGTGGGCGACAGCGTCATGGACACCGCGGTCGAGAACGACATCGACGAGGTGGTCGCCGAGTGCGGCGGCAGCCTGATCTGCGCCACCTGCCACGTCTACCTGGACGACGAGACGGCCGCCCTGTTCGAGGAGGCCGACGATGCCGAGCTGGAGATGCTCGAGGGCGTGGCGGCCGAGCGGCGGCCGAACTCGCGCCTGTCGTGTCAGCTGATCGTCAAGGCCGAGCTGGCCGATCGCACGATCGAGACGCCCGAGCGCCAGTGAACGGCTCGCCGGCGCCACGCGTCATCGATGCGTTCTCGCGCATCGGCGAAGAGAACGCGTTCGCGGTGCTGGCGCGCGCCGGCGAGCTGGCAGCCCAGGGCCACGACATCATCAACCTGGGCATCGGTCAGCCGGACTTCGCCACCCCCGAGCACATCGTGGAGGCGGCGGTCGCGGCACTTCGCGACGGCGCCCACGGCTACACCCCGGCCACCGGTCTGCAACCGCTGCGCGAGGCGGTGGCCGCCGACCTGGTTGCCCGTCACGGCGCGCCGGTGGATGCCGAGACCGTGATGATCGTGCCCGGTGGCAAGGTGACGATGTTCGCCGCCATCCTGATGTTCGGCGAACCGGGAGCCCAGATCCTCTACCCGGACCCCGGCTTTCCGATCTACCGCTCGATGATCGAGTTCACCGGTGCCACGCCGATAGCGGTGCCGATCCGCCAGTCCAACGACTTCGCGTTCTCGGCGGCCGAGACGCTGTCGTTGATCACCGCCGACACCCGGCTGTTGATCCTGAACTCGCCGGCCAATCCGACCGGCGGGGTCACCCCGCGCGCCGAGTTCGATGCGCTGGCCGAGGGGTTGGCCGCGCACCCGCAGGTGGCGATCCTGTCGGACGAGATCTATGACCGGATGACCTACCAAGGCTCCGAGCACGTCAGCCTGCTGCAGTATCCGGCGCTGCGCGATCGGCTGATCCTGCTCAACGGCTGGTCCAAGACCTACGCCATGACCGGTTGGCGGCTGGGCTACTCGGTCTGGCCCGAGGCCTGGTTCGAGCCGATCCGAAAGTTGGCGGTCAACTGCTGGAGCTGCGTGAACGCACCGGCCCAGCACGCCGCGCTGGCCGCCCTGACCGGCCCGCAGGACGCCGTAGCATCCATGATGAGCGCCTTCGACGAGCGCCGGCGTTTCACCGTCGAGGGGTTGAACGCGCTGCCGGGTGTCGGTTGCGCCCTGCCCGGCGGTGCGTTCTACGCCTTCGCCGACATCGGCGCCACCGGCTGGCAAGCCAAGCCGCTGGCCTCGGCGCTGCTGGAACGGGCCGGCGTCGCCACCATCGGCGGGCCGGACTTCGGGGTGCACGGCGAGGGCTTCATCCGCCTGTCGTACGCGAACTCGCTGACCAACATCGAACGCGCGATCGAGCGCATCGAGCGCTTCCTGGTCGGCCACCCGGTCGGCTGAAGACGGCCCCATCGCAAGGAAGATTGCCATGTTGCACATCCCGATGCCGGACGTGGCCTCGCGCGTCTACAATCACAACTTCAAGCTTGACCCCATCGTGCGCAGCCTGCTGGACACCGATGTGTACAAGCTGCTGATGCTGCAGACCATCTGGAAGGAGCGGCGCGATGTGCCGGTCACCTTCTCGCTGATCAACCGCACCCGCTCGGTGCGCCTGGCCGACGAGATCAGCGAGGCCGAGCTGCGCGCGCAGCTGGATCATGCGCGCACCATCACGTTGTCCAAGCGCGAACTGATCTGGCTGACCGGCAACACCTTCTACGGCAAGGAACGGCTGTTCCAGAGCGACTTCCTGAACTGGCTGAAGCGCTACCGGCTGCCGGCCTACTCGCTCACCGTCGAGGACGGGCAGTACCGCATCGACTTCGAAGGCCCGTGGGCCGAGGTGACGCTGTGGGAGATCCCGGTGCTGTCGATCATCAGCGAGCTGCGCTCGCGGGCAGCGCTGGAGGGCACCGGCCGGTTCGAGCTGGACGTGCTGTACGCGCGCGCCAAGGCCAAGCTGTGGGAGAAGGTGCTGAGGCTTGACCAGCTGCCGCAGCTGCGCATCGCCGACTTCGGCACGCGGCGCCGGCACAGCTTCCTGTGGCAGCGCTGGTGCATCGCGGCCATGGCCGAGGGGCTGGGCGAGAAGTTCTCCGGTACCAGCAACGTGCTCATGGCGATGGGGCTGGACCTGGAGGCGATCGGCACCAACGCGCACGAGCTGCCGATGGTGGAGGCGGCGCTGGCCGAGGACGACGCGGCGCTCAGGCAGAGCCCCTACCGCATCCTGGATGCCTGGAGCCGCACCTACGACGGCAACCTGCTGATCGTGCTGCCGGACACCTACGGCACCACCGCCTTCCTGGCCAACGCCCCGGCCTGGGTGGCGGACTGGAGCGGCTTCCGGATCGACTCCAAGGAGCCGCTGAGCGCCGGCGAGGAGCTGATCCGCTTCTGGGAATCGCACGGCCAGGACCCGACGGAAAAGCTGCTGATCTTCTCCGACGGATTGACGGTGCCCACCATCGAGCAGGTCTATCACCGCTTCACCGGCCGGGCGCGCGTCAGCTTCGGCTGGGGCACCCACCTGACCAACGACTTCCGGGACTGCGCCACCAAGCCGACCCCGGCCCTGAAGGCGATTTCCCTGGTGTGCAAGGTCACCCACGCCGGCGGCAAGCCGACCGTGAAGCTGTCCGACAACTTCGAGAAGGCGACCGGGCCGGCCGAGGAGATCGAACGCTACCGGCGCCTGTTCGGCACCGAGGACATGGACCGTCAGGACGTGGACGTCTAGGGACCGCGCACCAGGCGCTTGAGGACGCCCCACAGCACCGCCAGGAACAGCAGCGGGAACACCACCGTCTGCATCACGAACACCACGATCAGCCGGATGGTGTTCTCGCTGACCGTCTCGGCGGCGCGGGTGTAGTCGTCCAGCCGCGCCTCGATGTCGATGCTCTGCATGGCCTGCTGCCAGGCACCGCGCGCCCGGTCGAACAGGCCGGGACCGGCCTCGCCGGAGGTCAGCGGGCGCTTCTCGGCCGCCACGTCCTCGTTGATCGCACCGATCGCCTCGCGCGCCCGCTCCAGTTCCACGCTGGCCGCCTGGTAGTCCGAGGCCAGGAACAGCCGGTAGACCGCCTCGTTGGCCAGCACCACCGCCGGCATCGCCAGCCGCAGCACCACCAGGAACAGGAACGTGCGACCGAGCGCACCGCTCAGACCGGTGGCGGCGAGCCCGGTGCCGCCGGGACGGCCTGCCGCGCCGGCGGCCTCGGACGCCGAGTCACCGCGCCAGACCCGCACCGCCAGCCAGCCGACGCCCAACAGCGCCAGCACCGCCAGCGCGCCCCACCAGCCGCTCATCGTCAGCAGCACGCGCTGCACCCCCAGGGAGCTGGCCGACAGCATCATGATCCAGCTGAAGCGCTCGATCAGGTCGTTGATCGGATCCAGGATCTCGCCGGGGGCGAAGTTCACCCCGACGCCTGCCGGCTGAACCGCCACCTCGGTGCCCTGGGCGACCGAGATCGCGCCGTTGAGCCCGCGCGCGATCGCATAGCCGACCAGCGCGCGCTGGAACGCCTGCTCGATCGCCTCGGCGCCCAGCTCGGCGGTGCTGGCCCAGACCGACAGCAGCAGCGCGATCGCCACCAGCCAGGTGGCGGTGCCCTGTGCGCGCAGCCTGGAGAGCAGGGAGGCGCGCAAGCGCTACCTCAGGCGGTGGCCAGCGACGGGGCGCCGCCCTGACGCGCCCGCATGACCTCGTCCAGCGCGCGTTCGAAGCGCTCGACCGTGCCGTCCACATCGTTGAGCTTGTCCAGGCCGAACAGCCCGAGCCTAAAGGTCTTCCAGCTGTCCGGCTCGCCGACCTTCAACGGCACCCCGGCGGCGATCTGCAGCCCTTGCGCCACGAACGCCCGGCCGCTGTGCAGCTCGTCGTCCTCGGTGTGGACCACCACCACGCCCGAGGCCTCGAAGCCCTCCGCGGCCACCCGCTGGAAGCCGCGCGCATCGATCGCGGCACGGATCCGCTTGCCCAGCGCGTCCTGACGCGTCTTCAGCTCGGCGAAGCCCACCCGGCGCATCTCCTCCATGGTGTCGCGGAACACGATCAGCGCATCGGTCGGCATGGTCGAGTGATAGGCATGTCCTCCGCCCAGGAAGGCCTTCATGATGTCGGACCACTTGCGCAGATCCAGCACGAAGCTGTCGCTGACCGTCTCGCCCAGCCACTCGCTGCCCCGCTCGGACAGCATCACCAGCCCGGCGCAGGGCGAGGCGCTCCAGCCCTTCTGCGGCGCCGAGACCAGCACGTCGACCCCGGATTCGGCCAGCGACACCCAGTGGGTGCCCGAGGCCACGCAATCGAGCACCATCAGCGCGCCGACCTCGTGGGCCGCCTCGGCCAGCTGCTTGACGTAGGCGTCCGGCAGGTGCAATCCGGCCGAGGTTTCCACGTGCGGGGCGAACACCACCTCGGGGCGGTGCTCGGCGATGGCGGCGCGCACCTCCTCGATCGGCGGCGGCGTCCAGGCGGCGTGCGCCGAGTCGTCCACGGCGCGCGAGGTGATGACCCGGGTGCCGGCGTCCAGGCCGCCCATGTCGATGATCTGCGACCAGCGAAAGCTGAAGAAGCCGTTGCGCACGATCAGGCAGCGACGCCCGCGGGCGAACTGGCGCACCACCGCTTCCATGCCGAAGCTGCCGCCGCCGGGCACGATCACCGCATGATCGGCCGCGTACACCTCGCACAGTGTGGCGTGGATGTCGCGCATGGCCTGGCCGAAGCGCTGCGACATGTGGTTGAGCGAACGATCGGTGTACACCACCGAGTATTCGAGCAGGCCGTCCGGATCGACGGTATCGAGCAGTGCGGTCATGGGGCATCCTCGGGCAGCCAGCTTGGACGGACAGGGCGATGCGCGCCAGAACGAGCCGCATCGTTGGCCGGCCAGCATGCCATGCTCGGCCTCCCCGGGGGTCTTGCCCGTTCGCCGACCCCGCCGCCCGGTACCCGCCCGTGAAACCCTTCTCAACCGTCCTGGTCCTGACCGGCTGCAGCGCCGTCGCCCTGGTCCACCTGTGGCTGCTGTTCAACAGCGGCCTGGATCCGGTGTCCGCCCCCCTGGCCCGGCTGAGCCAGGTGCCCTCGGGCGAATGGCACGGCGTGGCGCTGCTGCTGTTCGCCGCCGCCCACCTGGGCCTGGCCGCGCTGGTGTATCGCCCCGAGGGGGGACGGCTGCACCGTATCGCGGTGGCGCTGATCGCCGTCGGCGCGGTGCTGGTGGTGCGGGTGGCGCTGCACTTCGCCAACGACGAAGGCGCGGCCATCGGCGACAGCCGCCCGCTGTGGCTGCTGGCCAGCGTGATCGGCGTGGCGATGGGCCTGCTGGTGCCCGGACTGTGGCGCACCCGCCGGCCGGCGGCCTGGTTCAACCTGGGCTGCCTGGCGGTGTGGCTGGCGCTGACGCCGGTGTTCCTGGTGGTGCCGGCGGACTGGAACGGCGCCTACGAGCGACTGGTCGGTGCGGTGTACACGGTGTGGATGATCGGGCTGGCCTTGCTGATCGGCTGGCGCCCGCGCGCCCGCTCCGCTTGATGGATAGCCCGACTCAGAAGCGGTAGCGCACGCTGGTCTGGAAGATCATCGCCGACAGGCTGCCGTCCACGCTGTTCTCGAAGCGCTGCTCCAGTCGCTCCAGGCGCAGGCGCAGATCGGTGCGGCTGCCCAGCCGTGCCCCCAGCTTGATGCCCAGCGTGGTGCTGCGCACGCCGTCCAGACGGTAGTCGGCGCTGGCGAAGCCGTCCTGCGGCAGCAGCGCATCGCCGCGCTCGTCCGAGGCCAGCGAGGCGGCGTGAAAGTCCGCCGCGCCCTGCTGGTACAGGCGCAGGTGCGGCTCCACGAACAGCCGTTCGCCCAGCGGCACCCGGTAGCGCAAATCGGCGGTATTGGACACCACGCCCCAGTCGTCGCCGTACAGGCGGTAGCTGATGTGCACCGAACGCTTGGAGCCTGCGAGCTGATGCACCAGCTTGCCGAACAGCGTGGCCCGGGTGCGTTGCTCGGGTCGGCTGTCGTGGCGGGCCCCGATCGGCTCGCCGCGCTCGTCGACCACGCTGATCACCTTGTAGGGATCGGAGTGGTAGCCGGTCGACACGCCCAGCCCGGCGTTGACCTGCGCCACGGTGAGCCGGTTCAACACCCGCGTCATGCCCACCAGCGCATCGAAGGTGCTGCGCTGGCCCTTCTCCAGGCTGTCCGCCTCGGCCACATCGCCCAGCGGCACCGGCGTATCGCCCGGCTCGCTGCGGTAGATCGCATCGAAGGTCGCGGCGATGCCGACCTCCAGCGTGGTGACCCGGTCCGCGCTCAGCCGCGCCATCCCGACGCTGCCGCCGAACGAATCGTAGTCCGACTCCTGCGACACCACGGCGCCGTAGTTCAGCGACAGCGTGCGATCCAGCTCGCTCTTCACGTCCACGCCCGCCTGCACGCGGGTGTCCTCGAACCAGCCGCGCGTGCCGTCGCCAGCCTGCTCACCGGCGGCGAACCCCTCGCCCCCGGACGCGCCGGTATAGGTGATCCGATCGCCGGAACTGGCCAGCGCACCGGTGGGCGAGGCACCGGACATGGTGTCGTGCACCAGCTGCACCCCGATCGCGTGCCGGTCGTTGTCGCGCTGCAGGTCCAGCAGGCTCTTGCGCACCGCCACCCGGTCGTCGGATTCGGTGTACGCCAGCCAGGACCCATCGACCGTCCAGGCGTTCTCGTCGGCCAGCCCTTGGGCCTGCACGGCGCTGCTGGCCGCCATCAACGAACCGGCGGCCAGGCCCAGCCGGCGTGCCAGCGCTCCAGCGCCGGCCGGTGCTGCGACGGTCGCGGGCGCAGTCATGGGCGCAGCCGCGGGCGCAGCCGCGGGCGCAGCCGCGGGCGCAGCCGCGGGCGCAGCCTTGCGCTCAGTTGCAGCCACACCCGCCTCCCTGCACGCGGACCCCGCCGGTCGATGCCTCGCGCGAGAAGTACAGGTGATCGTCCACCGCATCGTCCATCGTGTCGGTCACCAGCTGCATGTCCTCGCGTGCCAGCACGTCACGTTGCCAGGGCTTGACCTCGTCGATCGACAGCGCATCGCCCACCGTGGCGCAGCCACCGGCCGCCATCGCCGCTGCCAGCAACAGTGGAGCGATGCGCCCGCGCACCGACCCGCATCCGTTCATCGTGCCGCTCCTGCCTTGTCGGTCGGCGTCGCCGCCTGCAGCAGCGGTGGCGGCGTCGCGCTCAATGCCGCGGCGATCTGCGCCTCCAGCGCCGCCGTGTCGCGTGCCCGAAAACCGACGTGCGAGCCGATCACCCGACCCTGCGCATCGATCAGCCACGAGCTGGGCATGCCGATCAGCCCGAACCGCTCGGCGCTGGCCGCGCTCGGGTCCCAGGCGATGGTGAAGCGTGGCTGGGTCTGGCGAAGGAAGGTCTCGGCCGCTTCGCGATCCTCGTCCAGGTTGATGGCGACGATGCGCAGGCCATCATCGGCGTAGCGATCGTGCAGCGCGTTCATCCACGGGAAGGAGCGGCGACACGGCACGCACCAGGATGCCCAGAAGTCCACGTAGACCACCTGCCCGCGCAACGCCTCCAGGGACACCGCTCCGGTGGGTCCGGGCAGCTCGAAGGCCGGTGCCGGTGCGGGCGCCGGTGCGAGTGCGGGCGCCGAGCGGTCGGCGAGCACCGGATGCGCCGTCCCCGCGAACAGGCAGCCCAGCAGCGCCAGCCGTGCCAGCGGATGGGTGACCGGGCTGGTGACGGATGTCTTCATGACCGTACTCGATGTGCCGTACCGGGTGCTATCGACCGACGGCGCCTCGGATGCACGTTCATGCGCCCGGCCTGAGACCGGTTCGCGCTCGCGGGCGAAGCCAGCGCACAGAACCGCAAGCGGTCACGAGCGGGCATGGAGCCGGCCCGATCGTGCACCCGCCCCGCCCCGGCTGCGCCGATCGCCCCGGCTGCGCCGATCGCCCTGGACGAAGGCGTCTCGACACGCGAACGGCAGGCTTGCGGCCCTGCCCGGTACTGCCCCGACGAGACGGCTCAGGGCAGCGGCACGTGCAGCCCGTACCGGAACAGGGCGTAGAAGCCGGCCATCAGCACCGCCCCGCTGATGCCGTAGAGCCAGGCGTGGCGCACGCTCCAACGCGGGTGCATGGCCGCCACCAGCGCACCGGTGAAGGCGATCGCCGCGGCCGGCAGGAAGCCGGTCAGCGGCATAGCCAGGCAGCAGGCCAGCATCGAGGCGATCAGCAGCGCCCGGCGCCACCAGTCGCCCTGCCCGAAGCCCTCTTCACGGGCGCCGCGCACCCGGTCGGTGATCAGCGAGATCGCGGCAGCGACGATCAGCAGGATCGCCGCGGCGCGCGGGAACACCTTCGAGTCGACGTCGGTGTAGGTGGTGGTGTCGTACAGGGTGACGATGCCTGCGACGATGAAGAACAGCGACACCAGCACGCTGCCCCGGCGGCTCGCGTTGCCCCCGCCCGCGCCATCGGGGGCTCCGACATCGGCTCGCACGTCGCGCTCGCTCATGGGGGAGCCATGCCGGCACCGGCGCGCGCTCGAGCCTTTGATCGGGTCCGCCGCCGAACGGCGTACGCCGGCCAGCACAGTGACAGCAACGTGAAGGCGATGATGGCGAGCGACAGCGGTCGGCCGAAGAACATGCCGGTCAGGTCCTCCATGGCGGAGCCGATGATCCAGCCTTGCACGAACCCCTGTTCGGCGATCGGCCCCAGGATCAGGCCCAGCACGATCGGCGAGGCCGAGAAACCGAACCGCCCGACCACCCAGCCGAACACCCCCAGCAGGATCATCAGCGTGACGTCCGAGACGCTGTTGTGGATGGCGAAGGTACCGATCACGGTCATGAAGGCCACCCCCGGCACCAGCATCGCCTTGGGGATGGTGACGATGCTGCGGTAGGCGTAGCGCCCGACCAGCAGCCCGACCGGCAGCATCAGCACCGTGGCGATCAGCAGCCCGTAGATGAAGGTGTAGGCGATCGAGCCGCCGCCGGATTCGAACAGCGCCGGGCCGGTGCGCACGCCCTGCACCAGCAAGGCGCCCAGGATCACCGCATCGGGCGGCGTGCCCGGGATGCCGAGCACCAGCGTGGGGATGAAGCCGCCACCGACCGTTGCGTTGTTGGCCGATTCGGTGGCGATGATGCCGTCCGGCTCACCTTGGCCGAAACGCTGCTCGGGGCCGGCGTTGCGCTTGGCTTCAGAGTAGGCCACCAGTCCGGCCACCGATCCGCCGGCGCCGGGCAGGATGCCCACCAGCGTGCCGATCACCGACGAGCGCGCCAGGTTCACCTTCGAGCCCCAGGCCAGCCGGGCGGCACGCCCGATCGGCATGGTGTCGATCTCGTCGGCGATCTTCAGGTGCCGCTCGGGGACCGCCACCAGGTCGATCAGCACCGGAATGCAGTACAGCCCGATCAGCGCACCGACCACCCCGAATCCGCCGATCAGCGTCTGGCTGCCGAACGTCAGGCGGATGTCGGCCGACACCTCGGCCACGCCGACGCTGGACAGGATCAGCCCGAAGGCGCCACCGGCAAGCCCCTTCCACAGCGCGCCGCTGGACAGCGCGGCGATCAGCGACAGACCGAAGATCGCCAGCCAGAAGTACTCGACCGGCCCGAACGCCAGCGCCACGCGCGACAGCGGCGGCGCCAGGAACAGGAGCGCCAGCGCGCCGACCAGGCCGCCGGCCACCGAGGCGAAGCAGGCGAGCGCCACGGCCAGGTCGCCCTCGCCGCGCTGCGCCATCGGGTAGCCGTCGAACGTGGTGGCGATTGCCGAGGGCGTGCCCGGCGTGTTCAGCAGGATCGCCGCGTAGGCCCCGCCGTAGATGGCGCCGGTGTAGATGGCGCCGAGCAGGATCAGCGCCGAGGCCGGTTCCATCGTGAAGGTGATCGGCACCAGCACCGCCACCGCCATGGTGGCCGTCAGCCCCGGAATGGAGCCGATCAGCGTGCCGGCCGCCACCCCGGCCAGCGCCAGCAGCAGGTTCAGCGGCGTGAGTGCCGCCAGGAAGCTGCCCGCCTCCACGCGTCCGCCCCCCTGGCGCCTACCCGGCGAGGATCACTCGATCAGCCCGGCCTCGCGCGCATCTTTCAGGTATTCCTCCACGCGTTCGGCCATGAACGCGTCCATGCCGGCCGCATCGATGTCCAGCATGGCGAAGCCGTTGTCCAGCATCTGCTGACGAAATCCCTCGTCGGCGTTGATCCGGCTGATCATGTCGGACCACATCGTCACCACCTCGTCGCTGGCCGAGTCGGGCAGCGCGATGCCGCGATAGGCGCCGCCGACCATGTCGTAGCCCAGCTCGGTGAACGTCGGCACGTCCGGGAACAGCGGGTGGCGCTCCTCCATGGCCACCGCCAGCATGCGCACCGCCTCGCCCTGCGCCGCGCCCACCGTGGTGTAGCCCCATTCGGCCTTGACCTGCCCGCCGAGCAGCGCCGCCACCGCGGCGCCCGTGCCCTTGAACGGCACGTAGGTGGTCTTGATGTCGGCCAGCTTGTCGAACTTGATCTGCGCCAGGTGATTGGCCGTCGCCTTGCCGGAGCCGGACAGCGTGACCTGGCCGGGGTTCTCGGTGGCATCGGTCACCAGGTCTTCGAGCGTCATGTACGGGCTGTCCGCCTGCACCACGATCGCATCGGGCGTGTAGTGGAAGAAGTGGAAGGCGTTGATGCCCTCGGTGGTGTAGCCGACCTCCTTCTGCGCCGGCTGGATGACGATGTGCGGCAGGTTCACGCCCATGATCGTCTGCCCGTCCGCGTCCAGCCCGTTCAGCGACGCCCAGCCCATCGCGCCGCCACCGCCGGGCTGGTAGGAGATGACCATGTCCTGCTCGAACATCTCCTTGAAGAACGGCTGCTGGAAGCGCGCCGAGATGTCGGACTCGCCGCCGGGGCCGAACGGGATGACGTAGTTGACCGGCCCGGACAGCTCGGCGGCACTGGATGCTCCCGCGACTGCGCACAAGGACAGGGTGGTGGCGGCGATCGCTCGCTTCAGGGCGGTTCGTCGATTCATCGTCGGTTCGGCTCCGGCCAGGCTTTGCGAGGCGCGCCGGTGCGAGCCTCTGC
>Ga0209303_1000895_pt1 | contig 20892 bp, 18 predicted proteins | sample SidtaG_3_FD_187449 | JGI IMG/M metagenome (GOLD analysis project Ga0209303, IMG submission 187449) | Marine algal microbial communities from Sidmouth, United Kingdom - Sidmouth_Asex1 metaG (SPAdes) (version 2) | ecosystem: Host-associated > Algae > Red algae > Unclassified | place: Sidmouth... | reverse complement strand
ATTTGTGACACTTTATGGTTCTCAAAATTTAAAGTAGTTTAAAAATCTGTAATGAATTATGGTGGTTATAGCATTTCAAAACGACAGCTTATGCTTCCACTTACGACAGCTTATGCTTCAAGTCACACTTATTGCGATCAATGACCACCACTTCATGACCTTGTTTGCTAAGATCGCTGGCTAAAATTGACCCCAAGCGACCGCATCCAATTACGGCGATATAAAGCGATTTCTTCATATTAATGATCGATCCCCAAAAGCAAATTCCTCACAATTTCTTCAACTTATTGATTTATCTTGAAGCTAGAAAGAACGGAGTGACAGGTCTTTCTTCTCAGTATATAGCTAATGAGATTATTGAGAATTTCTTACCTGTTTAATTCGGAGGGAAAGAATCATGAAACTACATTTTCACGGTCAAGACTATCAAGATCCTTATGTCGAATGGCAAGTAGCCCAAGGCGAAGTCGTTGGAAAATATCGCGGTGTACCTTGGAAAATTCATCGCATGAAAGAACAGCATCGTCTCACCTCACATCATCCTAAATTAGTTTATCGTGGCGTTCACTATACCAAATAAGTCAGTGAACCCAATCGTTATGAGTCTTACTGTAAAACCTGCGAGCATTCCTCTAATATTGCCAAAAGTAAATGCCTTGGCACGATCTACTAAAGAATCTAGCTTCAGAGCAGTTACCAAAGACGAAGAAATTTCTATTTGTCAAATAATCGAGAAAATTAACGATCGCCTTTTTGATGAATACAGATCTGAATTATTAACTTACAGGCAAGAAATTGGCGCATTTAGGAGAAACACATGAAAGTAGCAGCGGATATTATGACCTCAGAGGTAATTACCATCGATAGTTTGGCAACTATCCTTCAAGCTACCAAAGTGATGAAGCAGCATGGTGTAAAGACTTTGATTGTCGATCGCGCTTCGGTTCAGGATGCTTATGGCATTATTACTCAAACAGATATCTCTCAAGCGATCGCTGATAATAAAGATCCCGCTAGAACTCGCGTCTGCGAAATGATGACAAAACCCTGTATTGTGGTCAATCCAAGTTTATCAGTAGAGCATATTATCAAGCTGTTTGCTCAAGCTAAAATCCGTACTGCACCCGTAATCAAAGACAAGTTACTTGGGATCGTGTCTCTAACCGATATCGTGACCAAAACTGATTATTCAATCCCAGATAAAGTCAGGTATATCTCTAAAACAACATTGCCCGAATTACCTTCAGATAGCTTGAAAGAAGGTGAATGGGAAGTTGCCGACTGGGAAGGGGAATTGGAAAACTGGTGTAGCGGGTAAGTCAGCAGGCAGAAGTAACAACTAATCAAATTCTATGGAGAAATGAACCATGAAAGTAGCAGATATTATGAGCAAAAAAGTCATAACCATTCGCGCTTTCGCTACGGTAGCTAATGCCGTTAAACTGATGCGAGAACATAACCTTAATTCATTAATTGTCGATCGCCTTGATAAGTCTGATAGCTATGGAATTGTTACCAAAACGGACATCATCTACAAAGTAGCAGCAAAAGGACTAGATCCTGATCGAGTTCGCGTCTGCGAAATTATGACCAAACCGTGTATAGTCGTCAATCCCGATTTGAATACCAAATCCGTAGCTCAACTTTTTGCCAATACTGGTATTCGTCGCGCTCCTATCATTAGAGACAAACTTTTAGGTGTTGTCTCTACAACCGATCTTTTGCTTAAAAGTAACTTTGTCGAAAAGCCTGCTGCTGTTTTGATTAAAGAACAAATAGAACAAAAAATTGCTGAAGCTCACGATATTTGTGCCGAACAAGGTTTTGCTTCTGATAATTGTGCCTTCGCCTGGGATGTGGTTGAAGATTTGCAGGCAGAACAAGCACACGAACAAACTGATGAACTTAGGCAAACGGCTTTTGATGAATACTGCGAAGAACATCCAGACGAAGAAATTTGGCGACGAGATCCCTGGGCTGTTTATTGGGAAGATGATGAGTTGCCAGTATGAAGTCAGAAAGGCGCATAGTTCGCCGCATGTAGTCAGAAGTCAGGATTAACAACTAATTATATGCAATGTCGCAAAAAATCATTATCGATCCAGTTACCCGAATAGAAGGTCATGCCAAAATTACCATACATTTAGATGACTCAGGACAAGTAGAGGATGCTCGTTTCCACGTTACTGAATTTAGAGGCTTTGAGAAGTTTTGCGAAGGTCGTCCGTTGTGGGAAATGCCAGGCATTACAGGGCGTATCTGTGGTATTTGCCCTGTTAGTCATTTATTAGCTTCAGCTAAAGCAGGCGATCGCATTTTGGCGGTTAATATTCCCTCTGCTGCTGAAAAATTACGTCGTCTAATGAACCTGGGTCAGATAATACAGTCTCACGCCCTCAGTTTTTTTCATCTCAGCGCACCCGATCTATTGTTAGGTTTAGATAGCAATCCTTCTACTCGTAACGTATTTGGCTTGATTGCTGCCGAACCAGAACTTGCCCGCAATGGTATTCGGCTAAGGCAGTTTGGGCAAGAGACGATCGAAGTTTTAGGGGAGAAAAAGATTCATCCTGCTTGGGCTGTACCTGGAGGAGTACGGCAATCTTTATCTGATGAGGGGAAAGTTCAAATTAGCAATGGCATTCCTGAAGTTAAAAATATCGCACTAAATGCCTTAGACAAATTTAAAAGTATCCTAGATGATTATCAAGTAGAAGCTCAAACCTTTGGCAATTTTCCCAGTCTTTTCATGGGACTAGTCGGGAAAGATGGTGAGTGGGAACACTACAATGGCACAATTCGCTTCGTAGACAGTGCGGGTAATATTATTGCCGATCGCCTCGATCCAACTCATTATCAAGAATTTATCGCCGAAGCCGTAGAACCCTGGTCGTATTTGAAGTTTCCTTACTATCGTCCTTTAGGATATCCAGCTAATAAAAATTCCTGTAATCTGCAAAATGGGATTTACCGCGTCGGACCATTGGCAAGATTAAATATCTGTAGCCACATCGGCACACCTTTAGGCGATCGCGAATTACGAGAATTTAGAGATCGAGGTCAAGGCACTGTCAATTCATCTTTTTTCTACCACTACGCCCGATTGATTGAAATTTTAGTTTGTATTGAGCGGATTGAAATCTTATTAGAAGATTCAGATTTAACCAGCGATCGCTTACGGGCAAAAGCAGGTATCAATCAATTTGAAGGTATTGGAGTTAGCGAAGCACCACGGGGTACTTTATTTCATCACTATCGTGTCGATAAGAATGGTTTAATCGAGAAAGTAAACTTAATTATAGCTACGGGACAAAACAACCTGGCGATGAATCGGACTGTAGCCCAGATTGCCAAGCATTTTATTCATGGAACAAAAATTCCTGAAGGGATGCTCAATCGAGTCGAAGCGGGTATACGCGCTTTCGATCCCTGCTTAAGTTGCTCGACTCATGCAGTAGGTCAGATGCCGTTACAAATTCAGTTATTTGACGCTGACGAAAATTTGCTTGAAAATGTTTATCAAAATTAATGTTCAGTAAATTGTAGTGAATAGCCTATAAAAATAAAAGCTTATGCTTCAAGTAACAAATATTCTAGGAGGATAAATCATCTTTGAGGCTCATTCACAAACAATGGACAATAGTAATATTTTCAATACTTCGCAAAATCTGTAGATTTAATATTAATCTGCCGACCATTGGTCGGCTTGCCCTTGTATGAGGGTAGATTATTTTTTGACTATTCACCAAATCAAACTAAATTAAATCATCGAGTAATTGACTCATTTCATCTTGGTCATTACTACGATTATCGTCATAAGTCATTACCGTATTGATGTCCTTGTGACGGCTTAGTTTTTGTACCTTTCTAATATTACCATCTGTCGCATCTAAAGCAGCAGTAATAGCACTGTGTCTAATTCTGTGGGGTGACATTTTCTTCGGAATCCCAGCAGCGACACACAGCTTATCAACCATCGTATAAATAGCATTCCCACTCAATCGCTTGCCATAATTAGCGTTATCTACCGCAGTAAATAACGGCGCGTCAAGTGCATCTTCTCCTCTAACCAACAGCCATTCAGAAATTGCGATCGCACTTTTTGGAGGTAGGGTAATTTTTTGTTTTTCCCCGCCACTTCCTTTACCTGAAATAAAAAGAGTTTTAGCCCTAAAGTTAAAATCACTAATATTGCTTGATGATATTTCTCCTCGGCGCAGGGCGTTACCCCATAGCAATCTTAGCAATGCGTAGTCCCTAATTCCTTTTAATCTAGAGCGGTGAGTTTTGGCTTTTTTACCTTGTTCTGCCAATACAAATACCCTGCTAATAGTATCTTTATCAATTCCCGTCGTGTCGCGATAGGGTTGATTTTTCTCTCTAGGAATATTTTCTAAAGTATAGTTACAAACTCCAATGTTTCGACCTATTTTTGTCAGAGATTTGAGTGCAGCTAAACGGCGGTTAATTGTCGCAGCTTTTAGCTTTTTATCAATTAATTTTCCTTTATAGTTGAGTACTAGTTGTACCGCTTGAGTTTGTTCTAAATGAAGAAATTCTAGAACCAAATCTCTTGTGGGTTCAGATTCAACTATTACTTGAAAAAAATCTTTGATATCTTTTAAGTAAGCTCTTTTCGTATTTGGCGATCGCTTCTGAGCTAATAATTGAGCAACAACATCTGGTTCGCTTTCAATCGGGAATGACGAACCAACAGGAGTAGCTAGTGATGCTTCTAAACGAGTAACAACACTCGTCAGCTCGGACATGAAAATTCTCAGTACATATTTAGTTAAGAATTATCCCATCAAACGTCTAACTATTTATGTATCTCAGGTCTACATTAATTTTTGATTTATGACTCAATCGGCAAAGTTCTATGATTTTGCAGTAGTTATGGGAGTTGAGAAAGTGATAATGAGAATTTCTACACTCTCAGTTTTCTCAGTCAGATATACCCTCAGCAACCTATAATTATTGATAAATCAATCTATTTAATATCGATTTATTGTGGGTCGAAGATCAAGATACAAAGCTTCTAAAACTACTACTAAAGATGAATTGCGTTTATCTGTCTTTGAGCCATTGAATGCTAAAGAGACCCAATTGCGTTTATCTCTGGAGCAAGATGTCAAAACTGCTTTTTATCGTTCGGGACTCGCACTCATTGAACTAAATGAACTAAGGCTTTATCGCAGCACTCACCTCAGCTTTGAAGAATTTTGCCAAGATGCTTTTGGTTATAGCAGTGACTATGCTTATCTTAAAATGGCAGCAGCTAGGGTCTATCAAAACCTCATCGATAATCTACCGACCGATGGTTGGCAACCAATACTACCGACTCGTCAACGACAGCTAAGACCCATTGTTAAAGCCAAACTAGAAGCAAATGCTCAAGTAGAAATATGGAATATGGCGATCGCTTTGGCAGAAGGTAAAGTTCCCTCAAGCTCGATTGTTACTCAAGCAGTTAATTTGTATTTAGACCAAGGTAACACCCAATTAAATCCTTTTACCGAAGGCGAAATTTGTCGAATTGTGGTTAAAGACAACAGCAAGCTAAAAGGTAAAGGAGGCAGTTGGTGCATCGTCGAAGAGGTCAACGATAGTAGTTGTATCGTCAATACTTGGAATGACCAGTTAGAAGTACCACTAAGTAATCTAGAATCAACAGAATTTGATACAGAACAATATCAAAATATTGAAGATATAGGCGTGCGTATGACCGAACTTCACCAAACAGGAAAATTAGATAAAGCAGCTTTGTGGGTGCTTAATGGTTTAGCTAAATTAGACAAACCCTATTTAACTACTTTAGAAGAAAATCTCTTGCAAGTGTTGGAAAATTTCTATTTAAAGTAATAAATTAAAGCAACAAAACATAAATTTTTGTCCATTTAATCAAGCTAAATATTGAAACATTTAATTTTTTGAGAATTAATTTGAAACTGAATCTTTGCTCGCCTGCTTTTTATAGTTATTTCCTGAGCTTCAACGATATAGTTGTCTTCATTCAGTTGCTCTATGGTGCGCCACAGAATTTTGTTATTACGAGATTTGTTACTACCTAAAAGATCTAAATTCTTTAACAAGCAATTTTTAGATATCAGCAAATACTGACCATCTCTTAACTTATCCCATTTCATTCTGCTAGCAATATAAATCAGTAACTTTGTTTTATAATCTCGTTTAGCGTTACCGCCAAACTTTTCTTTAAAATTAATATTTTTAGAAAATAGTACGTTGCCATTATGCTTTGAAGCATCCTCAAAAAACTCTAAAGCAACAGTATAGGCATCTGCTAATTCATAGGTGTAGTCGGCAGCTTTCGACAGATCGAAGTTACGGGGAACTTTATCAATTTCATAATCGCGAATTCGCAAAATGCTTTTTACAGATACTTTTGCTCCAATTTGATCTCCTTTCTGCTGCGATCGCGCAAAAACCAATTCTGTCCGATGTAATGCTACTAAATCCTGATTAAGTTGCGATCGCACACGAGCAGCAAATCCACCATCTTTAGTTCTTTTGTATCCCAAGTTATCGAGAAGATCGTTAGAACGAAAAGAAACCAACGAACCATTATTTTGGATAGCTGCTTCTCTGTACAAATAAAGAATAATATTTACTTGTCTAGGATTCAAGAAAGTTAGCAGAGCTAGAAATAAACGCCTAATTCGACAGTCTTTAATATTTTCTAGGGCTTTATTGATTCCAATATCATTACATATGCTTAAATCTAGATTGTTATATTGAGCTTCTAATTCTTTCCACTCAGCCTGAGAAAGCTCATCTAGTGATACACGACGAGTGACTGCTAATTCTCTCACATCATCAGAGTCAGCGTTTACCTGCATCTCAAGATAATAATTAGCTTTGTCTTTTCTTAAAATTGGTAACTGCACTTCAGAATTTCTAATAGAGGCAGAAGCTCGTGGCATAACCATCAGAAGCTGACCATCTACAGGGAAAAAATCTTTGGAATATTCACTCACTACTTTAATATCGTAGACTATTTATCTTCCATAAGGATAATTACTTTGAACTATTGTGGTTTAGTTTTGAAAACATTGGCAGGTAAAATTTACACAACTTTACTTTCACCTGTGAAGCTCCCGTACGATTTTACCTGTGAAGCTCGCGTATTTTTATTCAATCTACCTGTGAAGCTCGCGTACAGTTTTACCTGTGAAGCTCGCGTATTTTTTTTGAGATTCTGAAATCAAAAATCCTTTATTATTGAGATTTTCATTAGTTTTACCTGTGAAGCTCGCGTACAGTTTTACCTGTGAAGCTCGCGTATTTTTATTCAATCTACCTGTGAAGCTCGCGTACAGTTTTACCTGTGAAGCTCGCGTATTGGTATTTATATACTATTGAATTAGTATTTTTGACGGTGTTAAGCTGCAACAGAAATCAATATAACGGGAGAAGAAAAAGATCTATCAATCCTAAGTATTTGGTCAATGTACCCGACAACTCTGGTAATAGCTTTTTGAGTACATACGTAAAAGAGAGCCTAGACTCCATGCGGTCAAGCACAAATCTAAGCCCCTAAGTGTTATTAGTGTTATTTCCCCCGCCAGGGAAATAGGCACATTTACAATTTACATATCTATTAAATATATTATGTCAATTTTGGAAATTTGACATGGGTATATGAGTGTTAAATTTTTCTATTTGACATTCAACTGCTTTGCTGTGCTTATCCAATCATAGATCTAGGCTCCAATTATTATTTAGAAGCCTACATTCGATGACACAACAATTCATTTTAGATCGTAAAGAACAACTACTAAATCAACTGACATCTAGCGAATACCAAGAACTCCACTGCGGAAGTGGAATTCACCCCGATTTAATTAAGTTAAACTTCTTCCACTTAGAAGAAAATACAGCATTAGATCGTCTGTTCATTTCTAATAAACTCAAAAGAATCAACACTGGTGCAGTTAGTTACAGCATCCTCAAACGTTACCGTCACATTGAAGCAGGAGGTTGGTGGGTATCGGGAGTGGATGTCACAAACAAATACTCAGACGATCTCTGGGGACAATTTAAACCACTTCTACCCAGAAGATCGGCAGATAAAGGAAAAGTAATTAAATATGAGAGTCCTCCCAAGTACCCTACAGGAATAATAGCCCTCAAAGTTTCAGAATTGCTTTGGCAGACAATCGCTCTACGAAACAATATTGAAATTAGCGATCGCTCCTCGCAATCATCATTTTGGTCATGGGTAGTTAATAATTCTGAAGTTCCCTTAATCATTACCGAAGGGGCTAAAAAAGCTGCTGCTTTACTTAGTGCAGGTTATGCAGCGATCGCCCTACCTGGTGTTTTTAACGGCTATCGCCAACCTAAAGATGAATTTGGGCGTAAAATAGGACTTGCTAAACTAATTCCTCAACTTCAAGTATTTGCCACACCAGGACGCAAAATCTATTTTGCTTTTGATAAAGATACCAAAGCTAGCACCATTGCCAATGTCAATAGTGCGATCGCCAAAACAGGAAAACTTTTTGTTAAAGCTGGTGTTGAGATCAAGGTAATTAACTGGCAAGAATCGGCAAAGGGCGTTGACGATTTAATTGTTCAACATGGCACAGATGCTTTTCATCTGGCTTATAGTCAGGCATTGTCTTTCTCTACTTGGTTAGTCCGTTCCTCAATTAGGTTAACCTATAAAGCTAATATTAGAGTTAATAGACGCTATTTGGGTTCATTAGCAAATAGAAAAGGGCAAGAAGATCAAAGAGAAGATAACAACATATCTATTACTCCCTGCCTGGAAACCTCTACACAAAAACTTCTAAACATTCCTGAAACAGCTAAACTTGTCTGTCTTAAATCCCCGAAAGGCAGTGGTAAAACTCATTTACTCGAACAGATAGTAGATAAAGCAACCAAAGAAGGAAAATGGGTATTACTGTTGACTCACCGCATTCAATTAGGGGCAGCACTATGTCAAAGAGTAGGACTTCCTTATCTAACAGAAATAAAAACCGTTGAATACGGAACTGTCCTTGGTTATGGACTCTGTATTGATTCTTTGCATCCCAACTCAGGAGCAAGGTTTAATGCCAATAACTGGGAAGACGGCATAGTAATTATCGATGAAGCAGAACAGGTAATTTGGCATATGCTTAATTCCGCTACCTGTAAATCAGACAGAGTTGAGATTTTAGCCCAGTTCAAAACTTTAATCCAAAACAATCTTTCAGGGAACGGTCAAGTATACCTAGCCGATGCAGATTTATCGGATGTTGCTATCGATTATATTCGGGGTTTAGCAGGATTTCACGTAGAACCTTTTGTTGTAGTTAATGACTGGCAACCCCCTAAACAGCAACGCTGGACAATACATAACTACGAAGATAAAAATCCCGCTCGTTTAGTTCGAGACTTAGTTAATCATATTAAAGTTGGTGGCAAACCATTTATTAGTTGTTCGGCTCAAAAACTTAAGTCCAAGTGGGGGACTCAAAACTTAGAATCTTATCTTCTACAAGAATTTCCCGATAAAAAGATTTTACGTATAGATTCAGAAACGGTAGCAGATCCATCTCATCCTGCCTATGGGTGCATTGCCCATCTCAATGAAGTTTTACCCCAATACGACATTGCGATCGCCTCCCCTTCAATTGAAACAGGAGTCAGTATTGAATGCGAAAGATTGGATAAGTCTTATTCTGAAGTTCCTTTAGCTTTTGGGCTATTGCTACGGGGGGTGAGTACTAGTTTAGGAAAAATTAAACGAATATCTCATTTTGATTCAGTTTGGGCGATCGCTCAGGGAGTACAAACGGCTGATTCTATTCGTCAGGCATTAGCCCGTATTCGTGCAGGTGTTCCTCGCTATCTTTGGGCAGCCAAACGAGGATTTTATAAATGTATGGTGGGTAACGGAGCTACGGTTAAAAAAGCCTTGATTGCCAGCACTAAAAATAAAGCTAGTATGAATATTCGCTTTCTCCAGGCTGCTGATGCTTCTCTATCTAATTTAGATTTGGATACCAACTTCCAATCAGAATCTCTACATACTTGGGCAAAAAGAGGCTGCTATATCAACCTCACCATGCAGAACTATCGGAACTCTATTATTGATGGTTTAATTGCTGAGGGACATCTTGTTATATCTCCTACCGAATCTCAAACAGAAGAATTTGATTCCATATCCGAAGTAGAAACACAATTAAAACAGATAGCTCAAAGTAAATATTTAGCAGAATGTACCCAAGTTGCTAACGCACCTATAACCACTAATTCAGAGTATCAAAAACTAAAAGATAAACGAGCTAAAACCAAAGAAGAAAGATGGATCGAACGCAAAGGTAGTTTACTAAAACGTTATGGCGATGATGTGCCGATTACCTCTGAACTAGTAGTTAAAGATGATGAGGGTTGGTATTCCCAATTACTCTCTCATTATTATCTCACCGTCGGTAGACAATATTTAATGGAACGAGATCTAAAACAAACAAGGGCGATCGTCAAATACAATCAGAACCGTTTATGGCTACCAGATTTTAATCGCAGTTTACTATCTACATCACTAAGGCTGCTAGAAACATTGATTATCGATTTACTCAAACCTGGAGTTCAACAACGTGATTGCACAAGCTGCTTAAAAAGCAGCGTGCCTCACGTTCAATATAGAGGTAGCGACCCTAATCTTCAGTTAATTGCTGAGTTGGCTAATGCGAATAAAAGAGAGCTAAAGAACTTTTTAGGATTGACCATAGTAAAATCAGACACCCCAATTAAAGTTGTTCAAAAATTATTAGGTTTACTGGGATTAAAACTTACTTATATTGGTCGCTTAGGCTCTAGAGAGCAACGGGAAAGGGTTTATGTGTTTACACCTCCTGATGATGGCAGAGAAAAAATATTTGCCTCATGGTTGCAAAGGGATAATGCTCTCATGCAGGCTAAATTAATGAACAGCAGTAACACTTGCGATTTATCTACCGTGTCCACTATAGGGAAAGATAATAATTTATCTCACGGAGAGGACATTCAAATAAAACCAGGAGCGATAGTTGAATGGCTAAAAGTTAAAGGTGCGTGGATCGTTCAAGCTACTACGGGCATAATTGCCAAAATTCAAGATAAACACGGCAAAAAAGCTTTAATTAATTGCCAAGAATTAAAATGTTGTCAGAATGAATAATAAATAAAGCAAGGCGTATTTTTTTTAGCTTAATCATACGATCACCAATTAGTAGATCTATTGGGTTCATTCTCAAATTTTTTTGTGGGTGCGTCTGGTGTGAGGGTCGAAAGTTACGAATGAATCGGACTAAAATTAAGCTTGTAAATTCCGAATGGATTGTATCTATGCAATCAAATATTTTCGTGCTATGTATGGCTTCTTTTTAAGGTGAACGATCCAAAATTATAAATACTTGGCAAAATAATGAACAAGGCAAATATATAACCTCGTATCAAGCGGCGATGAAGACTTATAAAAGCCCTTTAGAAAAACTAGTAGGGAAAAAAATAAAGAGTGTTAAGCCAAAATCAAAACAGCCTGGCTATCTTAAGTCTTTGATAAAAACACATTTTTCATTGATTGAAGATGCTTTGGCGAATGGTTGTGAATATGATGATATAGCCCAGGCAATTTCCGAAACAGAAGTAACAATCTCGCCAAGCACACTAAAGAAATATCATGAGACAAATCGAACCCAAAAGAATCTAAAAACTAAATCTAATCAAAGTCCTAAAACAGACAGTAGTTCAAGTAAGAAACTGCTAAATGGAGAGAATACAAAGATTAGTAGTGAGTTTCAAGCAAACTCAGATTCGGACGGGAATAATTTTATCGATAGGCATGCAAGCAATACTTTGCCAAAGACATTATCGGTGTCTCAGCCTGAGTCAAGTCAAGTCGATGATAGCGATCGCTTAGATATGTCAGAAAATCTTGAAGCTGATTCTTCAAACAAGAATCAGAGTTCGTTGGCTATTAAGCTTCAAGGCTCAACATTTTCCAATGACGATCTTTTTGATGATGACGATGATTTGAGTGGCTACAACGACTATTAAGTTAATTTATGGAGTGTAATATATGGATAGCTCGAACTATAAGTTTGTAGATCTCTTTGGGGGAGAAAAAGGAGGAGTTGGGAAGACTCTTGTTGCTAAAGTTGCGATTCAATGTTTGATAGATCGTGATTATGAGTTTATTGCAGTTGAAGCAGATCGCTCAAACCCTGATGTGTCTAATGTATATAGAAAATATTGTAAACACGCTTTCTTTACTGAGAATGAAAAAGAGGCTGGCAGAGCAGATCGTATTTTTGAATTTGCAACTCGTAGATCTGTAATAGTTAATTTGCCCTCCCAGGTTCAAAAAGCATTAAAAGCATGGTTTGACAATAACAACTTGTTTGATTTGGGCGAGCAGCATGGGGTAGCCTTTAGAAAATGGTTTGTCACTAATGGTGAGTATCACAGCATTAAACTGTTTCTCAAATCTTTGGATGACTATGGCGAAAAAATGCCCCATATTTTAGTAAGAAATTTTGGAGTTTGCGATGAGTGGGAGCAGGTTGAGAAAGATGAAAAGGTTCAAGCTGCAATCAATAAATATAATGTTCAAACGATTGATTTCCCAAAATTAGGATACGCAGAACGATACTTTATCAACAAAAATCAACTAACATTTGGAGATGCTAGAGAGCATCATGATTTAACTATTATGGGACGGCAAAGAGTGGTAAATTTCCTCAATTCTGCCTATGCTGCTTTTGATAGTACGGGAGCATGGCAAAAACCTAACGACAAAGGAGATCTCTGTGAGTCTGCCTAGAAATAAAGCGGATGAAATTTTAGAGTTTTGTCTGTCAAAAGAATCTCCTGAAATACGGGCTAAAATCTACGAGGTAATCAGTCTTAGTGGAGTTCAGCCGAACGATCCCATGTTTTTGGTGCTGGCATTGACTGGTCAGATTCGCGTACTTTTAGAAATTGCTCCTGTTGAATTGCGCGAACTATTGGGGGTTTGGAAGGCTCAAGTTTCTGAAAGTATGAAGGATTTACATGAAGCGATCGCTCTTGTTCAAGAAGCCCAAAAACTACAGATAGAAAACATTAAACAAAGCGTCGGAGAGATTAATTCTAAAAACGTAGATGATATCTGTATTTTGCATAAATCACTTGTAAGTGAAATTCTCTCAACAAATACTGAAGTCGAAAACAGTGTTCGAGAGTCATCACAAGAGATTACAAATGCTATAGAACAGTTAAATAACCTTAATACTAAACTTCAGTCCGAAAGAAGTACCAATATAAAGGTTATGAAAGCGTTGATTGAAGGTGTTGGTAGAACAACAAAAGATTTAGAGTTGGCTAGTTCTCAGATTGACAATTCCATTGCTGTTTTTAATAAATTGAAATTATCTAAGATTTGGGATAAGTGGGTGATATTAGGATCGCTTATAAGTGTATTGCTTGTTATTAGCTTATTTATATTTGGATTAGTTAAGATGACCAAAGTAGAGCAATCAGAAGCATTGCTAGATTGCTCAGTTTTGAATACTTAGAAATTAGCATAGTTAAAGCTGTTATTAGATCTCTAATCTACAGAATTTGCTTCGTGCCATGAAAATGTAAATGCTTTTAGCAAATACTTGTTTGTTGGGATATATGTAAATTAAAATAAATAAATTTTTTGTTTTGTCAACAATAAAATATTTATGTTATTAAATCAAATTAGCATCATATTTGGGCTATATTGTTTTGTATCAAAGTAATTTGCGCTTCATGTACTTTTCAAGATTCACAGAACTTTTGCAAAATTAATGCTTTTTGGGGAAGCGTTAATTTGAAACTATTTGCCGATCGCCAGAATATTTTACTTATCTTGACTTAATATATTTACATTTTGCTTTTACGAGGGGTAAAAGTATAGTGATTATGTTTATCTCTGGGAAGGTTTTATAAAATTTATCTGTATTTCTGTTTAAAACAAATTAACAGTAACTATCAGTAATTTTAAATATTTTGGCGACTAAGTAGTTTTTGCAGAAGAAGTAAGAAATGCAAATTAACTTGGAACAAAAATGGCTACATTTTACGCTGACAAAAACAATAACGATCGCATTTTGGGAACTGAAGAAAACGATGTGATTATTGGAGGGGATGCTCACGATATTCTCTCTGGAGGAAGAGAAATAAGTGGCTCAGATTATATTGATGGTGGTCTTGGAAATGATTATCTAATAGGTGATAACTCTCCAGGTAGTAATGATACTTTAACTGGCGGAGCAGGAAGTGATATTTTTGTAATAGCAGATAGTTCTCGGTTAGGCTCTTTTGAAGGTATTAGCTCGGATAATGCTGTCAATATTAAGGATTATTCTAGCGAAGATACTATTTCATTTAGTGTCAACAATTTTGACAGTCTTCATGATGTTCATTATGGCTCAGGAGGTTCTGATGGTGCTTTGACCTTTATTTATGATGATAGTAATGAATTACTAGCAACAATTAGTGGCACAGAACATTTATTCTTACCTTCATAGTATTTTTGTCTGAAAATTGCGAGATAGCCTTAAAGGATACCTTCCAGTCTAGTGGTATCCTTTGAGCGATCAAGATTATCAAACAGTTCACACTTGGTATGCCTCAAAATTTCTTTCTACCCAGTCCAACTCAACTTTTAATTGACTTATTTTTTACTGGTGAATCTCTTCTATCACCTTATCTTTGTCAAATTCAATTACTTCATCAATTGATGGCGCAGTTTTGCCTTTACTGTTATGGGTCGAACTCAACTCATGATGCAGATGATGCTCTTCAAGCTCATCTTCTCTTCTTTTCAATACTCTTCTAATTATGTTGTCTCCCCTTCCTGTAAGCGTTCTCACTCCTCCTATACCTATTCTAATTTTCTCTTTGTGAGTTATACCTTCTTGCTCGTTAAACTCGATTATTTTATCGATCGCATTATTAATTATCGCTTCTGCGTCAATTGTTCTTTGAGAAACTTTTCTCCCTTTATCGTTCTCGGTCTTGTCTGTTTCTGGCTTGCTTGACTCTTGTCGAACCACTTTATTATTTGCCGTATCTGCCTCGTTCTTTCCTTGCTGAGAGGTTTTTCTTTGCACTGTAGGGATAGGGGTAGTAGTAGTGTTCTTGCTATCGATACTTCGAGGTAAAGAGTTTTTCGAGGCTAATAGCTCGGACAAAATTCTTACCGAAGAGGAAAGATCTCTGATAGATTCGGCATTAATAGAAATATGATCGTTTGTAGTTCCCTCAATATCAGTCTTCTGTCGAGGTCTCTGAACCTCAGCCTGTCCCAGTTTTTCGATTAATCCTTCTACTTTGTCATAAAGTATATTAGTCTTTAACTCTTCTATCTCTAAGATTTCTGCCAAAGATAAACTTATTTCTGCCCAATCAAATAGAGCTTCTAAGGTTTCTTTTTCATCTAATTCCAACCTTTCAGATAATCCCATCAAACGAGACATTAGGTATCTGGGAATAGTCACTGATTCATTCATTCTCTTTCTTCTCAACAAATGTTTTTTAGGAATTTGATTTAGATCTTTTTCTCTAGGAGACTCACTTCGGGGTTGGGAAATCAAAGCAGATTCAATAGGAGTATTATTTCGGTTGTCCTTCGCTTTATCCTCAGAAGTGATGCGAGCGAATTGTTCGACGACTTCTACGCCCGATAGACCCAATTTAATTCCCAATCTACCGTCAATATTGCCCGAACCATCGCTGATTCTGTAGTCATAGTAATGCCGACCTGCCTCCAAGGATCTGCGTAAAACTGGATTTTTCTCTTCCAGAATTTGGTAGTGACCCTGGATTGCTGCCCGATATTCCATTTCAGGAATAGTTGGCGGACAATACCAGTGACTTGCTATAGTGGCATAAACGGCCCTAAACAGATGGGAGTAAAGATTGTCTTCACCATTCCGTTTCGGTACTAGCCCCACAAAGTGTTCGTCACATTTTTTGGCTACTGCCCTTGAGTAACGTCCGCCGATCTGTCTGACTGATAACTCGTCAATTTCATCTCCTAAAAATCTTCTCAAACGCGCGATCGCATCGATTACTAGTTCCGCCTCGCAAAGAGCAGGAATTTCAAACACTACATCAATTGGTTCGCTTCTTCTTTTAAGAGAACCGCTAAACATAACGCTAAACTTAGTCTTATAACTAAACTTAGCTGTCTTAATTACTTCGCTACTTCTACGTCCTGTCAACACGGCTAATCCTGCTGCAATCTCAGACCAGTCCAAACTAGTTATCAACTCTTTAGCCTTGTTTGCTATTGCTTCGGGATTACGGATGAATTTGGTATTCCTCTCGGCAATGCGATCGGTGGAGCTATGATTGATTTCTACCCATGTAGACTTATCAAATTTAACCACATCTAAAGCAGGATGTTCGGGATCTATTACTTTAATCGCATTACGTACTTGTGTTAGATAATTTTTTTGTTGCTTTGGCTCAACTAATTTTCTGGCTTCAAAAGCTTGAATAAGAGAGTCAAACCAATGATTACAGCCATCTAAATCTTTCGGTAAGGCTGGCAACATTTCTACTAATAATTTTTTGAGCCAGACCTTCGCTCCTTCTTCGGATGCTTGCTCGTATATATTTGACAAGTTTTAAGCTCTATTGCGTAACATTTGTTGTTATATTTTAGCTCTTATACTTATATTTAACAATTAAGCTATAAGAGAAAAGCTTTTATGTTATTTTCAAAGCAAAGTTTAAGCAAAAAGCGATTACGCTACCGCGTAGCCTTCGGATCGCAATACAATCCATCCCCACTTAAAAATCGGCAAGTGATTTGGCTTTAACCTAAAGGAGTTATTTCTTTAACGGCGATGTATCCTTCTCCTAGAGTTGGTGGAGACTGCTGAAGATCGTCATAATAAGCATTGATAACATAATTAGGTACTTTACGAGATCGCCTTTTATTCCAGTATTTACAGATATTTACTGGTGTGTTTATCCACCAAGCAATCCATTCAGGATTAAGATCGCTAACTTTGTCCAACAGTGAATTTCTCCAATCTAGTCGAACATTAGTCGCATCGTAAATAGCAGTTTGTTCGTGTGTTATTGCCAGTCGAACCTGTTCAATTACCGATTGCTCTATTGTATTCCAGTCTCCTTGAATCTTTTCGTCACCATATAATCTTAAACGAATCGCATCAGTAGAGATGATAACGGAATTAGGTATCTGTTCATTTAGTTGTCGAGCAAAAGTTGACTTGCCACTTCCAGGTAAACCAACTAGAAGATGACACAATATTGATGAGGTCATAATTTACGCTTTAACTATCCTCAGCTTTTAAATGATGGTGGCAAAAGAAATCGTATCACCACTATTTGATTAAAGCTATAAAGCTAAAATTAAAAATGATGCTAGTCAATATAAAACTCGATTTATCCCAATTAAAAAGGGAACATTTTGCTTAACAAGAAGCTTTTTATGGGAGTAAGTCAAATGTGTAAGAACAAAAATACTATGAAACTAAAAGAGAATTATTAAGATAGACACACCGATGTTTCACAGGTTTTGAAATAGTGGAGTAACGGTAGATTTACCAGAGCCAATCACCGAAGGTGATTCGACATCCCAAAGCGATGGCGGTGCGCTCCAGAGCGTACGGTTCAGCGAACATGACAAGAACTGGTTTATTTTGTGGATCGCTCATGAAGTAAAGTTAGACTGCCATCTGGATGTTCTTCGTACACGTTTTCATTAATGGAGATAATAGTTGAAATGCCCTTATCGTGCATTCTTTTTTTAGCTTTTGTAGTAGCTTCAACCGCTAGTTGTTCTATTTCTGCTGTCGATAAATCGAAAAAGCTTTTTTTAGTTATATCTGCCAAGCTATTATTTGCCGTTTTGCCGTGTTTTGACTGCGGTATTTGAGTCATTGTTTTTAGCTAACTTTACTATAATTAGACCTCTTGCAATATTCATTCCATAATGTGCTTATATCAATTGAGTGTTAAGTGAAGTATCTAAAAACAACTCATGGTTATATAGTGCTGCAATCAGATTACATCGTAAATTATAGCGACAACGACGGTTACGATATCGTCCAGCCAAAATCCTGAAAGTCTTCAAGCTACGATTAATATGTTCAATGCCAATTCGCTCTTGGCTCAAAGCGTGATTATAATCCCGCTCTAACTGAGTCAATTCTCCATTCTTAGGCTTCTTTCTTGGAACATAGCTATTTGAGTGATAAGCTCTCATTCCTTGATAACCACTATCTTGAATACTCTCTGTTTCTGGATTAATCTTCACTCCAGATATTTTGAAGATTTGGAAATCGTGTCTCGAACCTTCTCCAAAGAATAAGCAGACGATTTTGCCACTATCTTGCTCAGCTAGAACCTGACATTTGAGAGTATGTTGTTTCTTTTTTCCCGAATAATATCTTTTTTGTCTCCTTTTCGGTCGTTCAATTGGAGTCTCTGTCACATCAATAAGTATTGTTTTTGGAGCTTTAACGCCTCTTGTGAGATGCTTTTTTCCTGGAATACGAAATTGACCTGATTGCATCAAGGCTATTTCGACACGATGAACAATTCTACATACTGTTGCTTCGGAAACTTCCCAATCCTGAGCAATATGGAAATAAGTGCGGTATTCTCGCCAATATTGAAGAGCGACTAATAACTGCTGTGAACGATTTAATTTTGCTGGTCTTCCAGCATTAGACTGACTTACATTATATTCTTCCCAAGCTTTAAGCATCATTGCAAACGTTGATTTATGGACACCCGTGAATCTTTTAAAGTCTTGAGAGTTCAGCTTTTGGATATTGGTATAGCTCATTCAATATTTTCGTTTTTAAACACTATGCTTAGTTCAATACCATATCCCGTGACCAATTATGAAAGAGGTCTATTATACTAATTGCATAGTGAATCTATGCTACGAACTTCCCAGCAGCAAGAAAAGTCTCTTCGATCTAAGAGTTCTTTATCATTTAAAACGCGAGAGTCTGGGATCGTAGTGTGAATTTTTTCCTTCTTAATTTACCTTTAGAGTCTTTAATTAAAGCTAAGTAAGCGATAATCTCATCTCCAGGTAAAATCCGAACATTAAACAGTGAAGAGTAACAATAATTACTATCCAAACAAGGAATAGCTTCTAAAACTGCTCTAATAATCAAATCGATTTTTGTAGAGAGAGAGTAATTATCGAACGGGTTTAAATACAGTTGGTTGTTGTTTCCATTGCGCGGGAACAGAAAATTATCGTGAAGAAGAGAGATCCAGGCGCAACAGAAATTCGCTGCGCCGATAACCTATAAAAATAAAGAGATGCGATTGCTCTTGGTGGCAAGAAAAAAGAATCTTGATTTAAGACAGAAGAGAGTTTGTGAAGTTGAACGTTCGGATAGTTTGATTATGCTTTCTGCTACGCCTCATGATGGTCGAGCAGAGAGCTTTGCTAGTTTAATGAATATGCTCGACCCAACTGCGATCGCATCTGAGTCGGACTACAGTAAGAGTGAAATACGCGATCTTTATGTCCGACGTTTCAAAAAGGATGTTAAGGATCAGTTGGCTAAGAATTTTCCCGAACGTCAGGCGATCGCAATTCCTGCTGATGCCTCTAGTTTAGAAGAATCGGCTTTTGAGATACTGAACGATTTAAAACTTCCTTCAATTAACAAGAAAAGGAAGGCTGGAATGCTGTTTAAGACCACGCTGTTGAAAGCAATGCTATCTAGTCCGATGGCTTGTTTGGAGACAGTTGTTAATCGTATCAAAAAAGTAGAGGCGAAAGACTGTTCGTCCACTCAAGAGAAAGATATTGCTGAGTTGGAACAATTCAAATCTGTTTTGGAGGAAATTACCGCCTCAGAGTTTTCTAAATATCAACAACTGTTAGCTGTAATTCAGCAGAAAGATAATGACGGTTTTGGGTGGAAAGGAAAAGACTCAAAAGACCGTATTGTAATCTTTACCGAGCGTTTGGAGACAATGCGCTTTCTCAAAGAGAACTTAATTAAGGATTTATCGCTGAAGGAAAAAGCGATCGCCACACTGGACGGAGGTATGTCTGATATAGATTTAATGGGCATCATCGAGGATTTTGGTAATGAAAAATCTCCTCTAAGGTTATTGATTGCTACGGATGTGGCTTCAGAAGGGATTAACCTGCATTATTTATCCCATCGTCTGATTCATTTTGATATTCCTTGGTCGTTAATGGCTTTGCAGCAGCGCAACGGGAGAATCGATCGCTATGGACAAGAAGAGCAGCCACAGATTCGCTATATGCTAACTCGCTCTAGTAATTCTCAGATGGATGAGGTTGAGAGAATTATTCAGGTGTTGTTAGTTAAGGATGAGCAAGCCGTAAAGAATATTGGCGATCCTTCGGTATTTATGGGGGTATTTGATGTCGATGAAGAAATAAGAATTACTTCCCAAGCCATTGAATCGGGAACATCGGCAGATGATTTTGCTAGTTCTCTCGAACCAAAACAGCCTGAAGATGATGATTTTGATTTCTTTGCTTTGTTGGATGAGCCTGTTGAGGAAACAAGGAAAAATAAGGAAGCAGGAATACAGGGAGAAGAACCAGATATCGCAGAAATGCCCAGTTTGTTTGAAGATGATTTTAGTTATGTAGTGGCTGCGTTAGAAGAATATAAACAAGAACAAGATTTACAGCTAAATATTCTGGAGGATGAACTCTTAATTGAGTTGACTATGCCGAAAGAATTACGCGATCGCTATAAACGCTTCCCTAACGGGACTTAAACAAAAATCATGCCCAAACAAAGCCCAAACTGGCTTTATAAGCTGTGAATACGTCATAATTTTGGTTGAGCCATTGAACAAAACGATAAGACATAGCGGTACGAAATGCCTCTAATG
>Ga0209303_1000887_pt1 | contig 21086 bp, 14 predicted proteins | sample SidtaG_3_FD_187449 | JGI IMG/M metagenome (GOLD analysis project Ga0209303, IMG submission 187449) | Marine algal microbial communities from Sidmouth, United Kingdom - Sidmouth_Asex1 metaG (SPAdes) (version 2) | ecosystem: Host-associated > Algae > Red algae > Unclassified | place: Sidmouth... | reverse complement strand
TTCGCAGCCCTCGATCGGAATCGTGGTCGGCGCCGGCGATGCACCGACCGCCCCGACCGACGATACGCCGGACACGATCGACGTCGATGCCGATCCGCTTCCGGCACCCGTCGTGGAAGAGCCGGTCGAGCCCATCGAGGAGCTGCCGGTCGTGGACGATGTCGACACCGGCAAGTCGGATACCGACACGCCGGCCGCCTCGCGCTCGGGTGGCGGGGCCGGCGGACCGGTGCTGCTGACGCTGCTGGGGTTGCTGGCGATGCGGCGTACCCGCGCCGTGATCGTCGATCGCTGAACGCCGGGGCGTTCGCCGCGCGGGGTCTACCCGCGCGGCGAGCCGAACGGTGCGTCGGGTCGCGCCCGCTCGAGTGCCGGCAACCGGTGCCCTTCCCCGTCCAGCTTGCCGCTGGCATAGCCTGCCAACAGCCGATGGCACAACCAGGTTCCCAGCACCCCGAACAGCAACCCGAACAGCAACCCGCCCAGTGCCTGCCCCACCAGCACGCCGGCCGCCCCGCCCAGCACCGATCCCGCCCACACGAAGGGCAGGATGCCCAGCGTGTTGCGCACCCAGGGCAGCCAGGGCAGCCAGGCCGCCAGCACCGCCAGCGCCACGAACTGCAACGCGCGCACCTGCGCCTCGCGCACCCGATCGTAGCGCCGGGCCCCGGCGTTCTGCCCCACGATCGGCCCGACGATGGCCAGCCGACGCGTCTGGCCGGTCGCGCCCAGCAGGCTCACCAGCGAGTCGGCCTGCCAGGTGACCAGCAGCACGCTGGAGGACAGCGCCATGGTGCACACATGGCGCATCAGGTTGCGTTCAGGAAGCGTGCCTGCGCGATCACGCTACGCGAACTCCTCGAACAGCGCCCTGACCGCCGCCATGCGAACCGGCTTGAGCAGGTGCCTGTCGAAACCTGCCTCGCGTGCCGCATCGATGTCCTGCTGCTGGCCGTACCCGGTGACCGCGATCAGCACCAGATTCTCCTGCGCGAACTCGCGGCGCAACCGTCGCGCCAGCTCCAGCCCGTCCATGCCCGGCATGCCCAGATCCAGGAACGCCACCTCCGGTCGCTGCGTGGCCGCCACCTTCAGGCCGGACGGCCCGTCGTAGGCGACCTCGACCGTGTGGCCGAGCGTGCGCAGCAGGGCAGCGAACGGATTGGCGACATCGGAACTGTCGTCCACCACCAGGACCCGCAGGCGCACGAACTGCACGCCATCGGGCGCGTTCTGCGACACGTGCGGTGCCGTCGATGCCGGATCGACGGTGCGGGTCGACGAACGTTGCCCTCCCAGCGGCAGTAACACGCTGAACGCGCTGCCGCGACCCGGTCCATCGCTGTGAACCCTGACGTCGCCGCCATGCAGCTGCACCAGCGTGCGCACCAGCGCCAGGCCGAGGCCTAGGCCACCGCGATCCTGCTCGCCGGCTCCGCTGCCTTGCGTGAACGGATCGAACAGCGTGGGCAGAACATCGGCGGCGATACCGATGCCGGTGTCGCTGATGCGCACCTCGACCCGATCCGCGTGCGGCTCGACACCCAGCGTGATGATCGCGCCCGCATCGGAGTACTTGATGGCGTTGTCGACCAGGTTGTCGACCACCTGGACGAGCCGATCCTTGTCAGCCTCCACCCACAGCGTCCGGTGAGGCACGTTCATCGCCAGCTGCATGCCGGCCGCCAACACGCGCGGTCGCATCACCCGCAGCGATTGCTCGATCGAGCCGATCAGGTCGATGCGCTCCACCCGCAACTCGACCTTGCCGTTGCTGATCCGGGTCAGATCCAGCAGGTCGTCCACCAGGCGACTCATGTGCGCGCTCTGACGTTGCAGGGCGGCCAGCGTCTCCTGGTGGGGCCAGGCAGCGTCGCCGGCCGAGTCGTTCCGGTCGCCGAGCAGTTGCAGACCGTTGCTGATCGCCGCCAGCGGATTGCGCAGTTCGTGCCCCAGCAGCCCCAGGAAGCGGTTGCGATGGCGATCCGCATCGCGCAGGGCCACCTCGGCATTGGTCAGCTCGTCGACATCGGTGATGGTGCCGACCCAGTCGCTCGAGGTATCGCTGCCGGGGTCGAGGCTGGGTTGCGCGCGGGTGATCACCCAGTGCCAGCCCCCGTCACCGGCCGGTGCGCGGTGGCGCATCTCGAACGGCTTGCCGGCGGCGCCGGCATCGATCCAGTTGGCCTCGCCGTGCTGGCGATCGTCCGGGTGCATCAGCACGTCCCAGATCGGTCGATCGAGCAGAGCGGCATGGGTGGTGGAATCCGGCGTGGCCGCGCGCGCGCTGATCCAGGTCAGCCGGCCATCGGGATCGGTGGTGAACGGCACGTCGGGGATCGATTCGAGCAGGGTATTCAGGCGCGCCTCGCTGGCCCGCAGCGCATCGTCCTTCGCGCGGTGCTCGGAGATGTCGATGAAGGTCAGCACCACGCCATCGATACGGTGTTCGCCGGTCTTGTAGGGGCGCAGCCTGACCGCGAAGCGGCGTCCGTCGCGGTGGCGCGCCTCGCGCTCCAGCGGCATCAGCGCCTGGAGAACCCCGCGCGCATCGTCCTGCAGCGTGGTGTAGTCCAGCCGATGGGTCAGATCGCCGATCATGCGACCACGATCGCTGTTCTGGATGCTGAACAGCTGGGTCAGCGTCGGCGTGAAGCGCTGGATCCTGAGTTCGCGGTCCAGGAACAGCGTGCCGATGTCGGTGGCCGACATCAGGTTCTCCAGGTCGTCGTGACCGCGCGAGACCTCCGCCAGCTTGAGCTTGAGCTCGGTGTTGACGCTGTTGAGCTCCTCGTTGATCGATTGCAGCTCCTCCTTGCTGGTCTCCAGCTCCTCGGCGGTCGAGCGATACTCCTCATTGACCGACTGCAGTTCCTCGTTGGCCGCGCGCACCGCCTCCAGCGCCGCCACGTGATCGTCGGACGAGGCGACCAGCAACGATTCGCTGACCTGCAGGCGCTCACGCAGATCGCGCTCGAGCAGGCGCGATCCGACATCGCCGGACTTGCTCGGCGCATCGTCCGGCTTCTCCCGATCGGTCTCCAGGAACGCCACCAGCGCACGTCTGTTCCCGGGGTCGTCGCCCCGCGGGCTCACCCATATCCACACGTCCCGGTGACGATCCTCGATCAGCACCGACAAGGGATCCACCAGCACCGGCTCGTTGCGCTCGAACGCCTTGTCGAGCGCCAGCCGCAGCCCCAATTGCAATTCGGGCAGCACCAGCGCCAGCAGATCCGTGCTCGGTGCCCCGTCGGGCAGGTGCAGGTAGCGGCTGGCACCGGCCAGCGACTGCACCACGCGGCGGCGCAGGTCGATCAGCACGCTGGGGGGCACCAGCGCGCGCAGCTCGACGTTCACCGACAGGGCGGAGGGCAATCCGGTCACCGGCAAGGTCGGAATCACCACCGCTTCGGGCAGTCGCGGTCCGCCCAGGATCATTTCCGGCAAGGCGGGCGCCCGTTCCGACAGCTCGGAGCGGTACAGCCGGTGCGTTCCATCGACGACCGTGAAGGGTTCGCCGTCGACGGTCTCGGCGCTGCCCAGGAACAGGTAGCCGTTCGGGTGCAGGGCATAACGGAAGATGTCGAAGATCTGCCGCTGCACCGGTCGCTCCAGGTAGATCAGCAGATTGCGGCAGACGACCAGGTCCAGACGGGTGAAGGGAGGATCCTTGAGCAGGCTGTGGCTGGTGAACAGCACCCGCTCGCGCAGCGCGTGCGCGACCCGATAGCCATCGTTGTCGCGCACGAAGAAGCGCTCCAGCCGATCGGCACGGACATGCTCGGCGATGCTGGCCGGATAGCGTCCGTCGCGGGCCCGTACCAGCGCCGCATCGTCCAGGTCGGTGGCGAACACCTGCAGCTCGGGCCAGCGCTCGCGGCGCTCGGCCTCCTCGATCAGCAGCATGACCAGCGAATAGGCTTCCTCGCCGGTGGCGCAGCCGGCCGCCCAGGCACGCACCGGTTCGTCGATGGGGCGCGCATCGAACAGCCTGGGCAGCACTTCGTCGGCGAGCGCCTGCCAGGCATCGGGATCACGAAAGAAGCCGGTGACGGTGATCAGCAGATCGTCGAACAGCGCTTGCGCCTCGCTGGGCCGCTCGCGCAGGCACTCCTGATAGCGCGCGAACGTCTCGCACTGGAGCACCTGCACGCGCCGCAGCACGCGCCGCAGCACGGTGGCACGCTTGTAGTGCGTGAAGTCGTGGCCGGTGCGCGCGCGCAGCAGCCCCAGGATCGAGAACAGCGCGCTCTCGTCGTCGCTGCTCAGCAACGCCTCGCCGTCGCCGGACAACTGCGCACGCACGCGTTGCTTGCTGCTGGCCAGCTCCACCAGGCGCGCCGCCAACGCCTGTACCGGCAGCACGAAATCCACCATGCCGGTGGCGATGGCCGCCCGCGGCATGGTGTCGAACGCCGCCTCGATCGGATCCTGGACCAGCACCACGCCGCCGGCCTCCTTGATCGTGCCGATGCCGGCCGCGCCGTCCCTGCCGGTACCGGACAGCACGACGGCGAATCCATCGCCATGATGGGTGGCGAGCGAGTTGAAGAAGCCGTCGATCGACAGGCGCTGTTCGCCGGGCTCGTCGAACGGGCTGGACACGATGTGCTGGCGGTGGACATCGAGCCGATGACCGGGAGCGATCACGTACACCCGATCGGCTTCGAGCAGCAGCTCGCCGTCGACGCGCTTCACCGGCATGCGGGTGCAGCCGGTGAGCACCACGTCCAGCGAGCTCTGCACGTCGGGAGCCAGGTGCAGCACCACCACGTAGGCGATGCCGGTATCCACGGGCAGCGAACGGAACAGGGACTGCAAGGCCTCGATGCCGCCGGCGGAGGCACCGATCGCCGCGACCGGCGGCAACGGCAGGGGGTGGGTCGCCTCGCCGTTCTCAGCGTGGTCCGGTGGAAGGTTCAAACCACGCCTTCCTTCTCCAGCTGCAGCTGCAGCACCTCCATCTTCACTTCCAGATCGCTCGCGTTGTTCTCGGCAAGCCTTGCCTGCTGTTCACCGATCACGGTCTCGATGGTGCCCAGCACGCGCCGGAAGTTGTCCTCCAGCGCCGGATCGGTCTCGCCCCGGTGCGTGCGCGCATAGCCCTCGGTCACCTGCTGGGCGCCGTCCAGGTACACCTTCAGGAACTTGCGGGCGCGCCGCGCATCCACCGGGTCGCGCTCGATGGTGGCCAGGATCTCGCGGGCCTCGGCCGCGATGCGCCCCAGCCGATCACGGAACTCGGTGTTGTTGATGCGTGCCGCATCCGCCTCGATGCGCTGGATGCGCCCTTCGGCCTCGTCGAGAAGCTCCACCAGCTCCTCGGTGGTGATGCCGACCGCGGCGATGTCGGGCCGGCGTGCCGGATCGTCGAAGTCGTAGTACAGGTAGCAGCCGACCAGCACCGCCACGCCGATGAAGGCTGAACCGAGCAGCCCGTGCCGGCTGGCGATGCCCAGCCAGGCGACCAGGAAGGTGCCCAGCGACGCCATGCCGGCGCCGATGAGCCGGTAGCGCACCGTGCTGGCCCGGCGCCGAAGCTTGCGCCGGATCGTCTCGTTGTCCAGCCGGATGCCCCGGCGGATGAAGCTGGCCCCGCCGAGCAGCAGCGCCAGCCCCCCGCCGCGCGCCAATGTCTTGACCAGATCACCATCGCCGAGCGCCCCGAGGGCAGCGGGCAGCAGCGGCAACGGCAGCAGGTACAGCAACCAGCCACGCCACAGGATCGGCTGCTTCGCGTCCGGATCGTAGGGTTTGACGCTGGGCATGGGCGTGTTCAGTCCAGCAGGGCCTGGCAGGACAGCATGCCGACCGTGGAGAAAAGGATCATGAAACCGAGCACGCGCTGCAGCGGCTTGGGCACCAGGCGCTCGCGCGGCGCGGGCGGCGCCAGCGGCGAATCGGCACGCGTCGCCGTCCCGGTCACGGGCGGCTTGTGGCGGATGGGCGGATCGGGGCGGTCGGTCATGACGAGGGACGTTGGCGGTATTGGGCCGACGGTAGTGACGATGCGCCGGCATGTCCAGCGAGACGCTGAAACGGCGGCGCACGACAGGTCGACTAGACTCGTTTCTCCCTGCCCGCGACCGCGCCACCATGACTTCACGCCTGCCGCCGCTGTGCCTGCTGCCCCTCGCCCTGCTCCTGAACGCGTGCGGCGGTGGTTCCTCGAATGACGAATCGCCGACGGCGAGCTCCGGCGAGCAACCACCAGCCGGACCGCCGCTCGTGGAGATACCGCCCACCGACCAGAACCCGCCACCGCCCGAGCCCGATCCGCAGCGTGATACCAACCCGTTCCAGACACCGGACGCAAGTGCGGCGACGGTGCTCGAGCGCCGCGGCTATCGCGATGCCACGGCGGAGGCGGATGATCTGGTGTCGACCGCTTACCTGGACGACTACCGGACGATCGCCGAACAGCTGCCGCTACTGGCCGAGGGTATCGAACTGGGTACCAAGCCTGTCGAGAGGGGCTGCCCGCAAGGGGGCAGCGCCCTGCTGTCGCGTCTGGACGGGGCCGACGATCGGACCGAGGACGAACTGCGCTACCTGTTCGACGGATGTGCGATGGACACGATGACGCTGGACGGTCAGCTGGAGCAGCGGTTGACGCGCGGCGGCTCGCGGATCAATCCGAACAAGGCGTTGGCTTCGCGATTCGATGCGCTGGCGATGATCCTGACGGACGGTACCCGCATCCAGGTCGACGGCACCGCCGAGGACAGCGAGTCCAGCACGTCCCTGCCCACCTGCGGCCCGGTGCAGCCGGTCGTCCTGGCACGCAAGGTGACATTGGCCGCGGCGTCCATCGATTCACCGGCGGACGGCACCACGCGCCTGAGCAACGTGGTCTACCGCGCGGATGACGAGGACCGGTTCAAGGATCGCGGCGCCTGCGACCGGGAACAGCGGGTCTCCTTCGCAGGCTCCGCCACCGCAACGCTGGCATCCGAGCTCGGCGGCGAGGTCAGCGTGCGGCTGTCCAAGACCGGCGAGCTGCTGCGCAACGATGAGGGCACGCCTCCGGGCGGCAGCCAGGCGAAGCTCATCGCCACCGCCAGCGACGGATCCTCGTTGACCGTCACGGCCACCGACGATGCCGCTGGACTGGCACAGTTCGACCTGCAGGCCGGCGATGCGGTGGTCTCGTTCATCGACACCTATACGTTCGAACCCTGACCGATCGGCTCGCGAGGTCGGCTCAGGCCGTGCGGCGCGCGAGTCGGAAGACATGCTCGGTGAGCGTCTGCAGCCCGCGGTTCGCCAGGTTGCCCAGCCGCTCGGGGCCGTCGTGGCGATCGATCTCTTCCAGCTCGAATGCCGGGTCCAGCAACGCGTGCACCCTCGTGGCCGGCACGGCGAAGGGAGGGCCCTGCATGCGGGCGGTGTCGTAATCGATGACCAGCAGCATGCCGACGGTACCGCCCGGCACCAGCCGGCCCAGGTGCTCGGCGTAGCGCAGGCGCAGCTCATCGTTCATCGCGATCAACGAGGCGCGATCGTACAGCCCCCCCACCCGCTGCAGGTCGGAGGCCGACAGGGCGAAGTAGTCGCCGGCGATCAGCCGGATCGGGGGGCCGTCGTCGATCGAGCGGTATTCCACACCGAGCGACGAGACGAGACGTTCGTGCGCCAGCGCGTTCTCGTCGAAGAAGGCGGCCACCGCCTTCTCCGACAGCTCCACGCCCAGGATCGGGTGGCCCTGTTCGCGCAGCCAGAGCATGTCCAGCGACTTGCCGCACAGGGGCACGAACACGGTGGATCCGGATGCGACTCCGAGCGTGGGCCAGTGCTCGCTCAGTCGCTTGTTGATGCGGTCCTGGTGAAAACCGGTCCGGTCCTCGTTCCAGGCGTCGTGCCAGTAGGTCGCTTCCATGCGCGCATCATAACGCTCCGGACCGGAAGCTCGGGCACGATGCCGGAGGCGTTGCCGACCCGCACGCGAGAACGCCCGGTCACCTCGCGGCGATCGGGCGTTCTCGCCGTCGAGTTCCTGCAGGGGAACCCTCGAGGTCGAGCCCTGCGCCCGATCAGCTCTTGTCGGTCAGCTCTTGTCGATCAGGTTGATCACCTGGTCCACATCAGCGCTCTTCTGCGCCGCACGCTCGGCCGCCAGGCGCGAGATGCCGTCGGTGTAGCCGGTCAGCGTGGCAACCCCCTCCTCGCTCACCGAGACGATGACGTTGCCGCCGTTGATCGCCTGCTGCACATCGCGCTGCACGCCGGCGGCGGCCGGGGCGGCGACGGCACCTGCGAGAACGAGGGCGGCCAGGGCTTGCTTGGTGAATGCGTTCATGGAGTTGGATATCCTTTGACAGTGAAGTGACGAAAGAGGGAGTCGAGCGACCGGAGGCGTTTGCCGCTCTCCATGGGTCAGCACTATCGGCTTCGCAGCTTTCGTTGCCCTGGCCGGAGACTTACGCGTGTGTATGCGGCAGGCTCCCCGTCCGGGCCGGCTCGTGCGGTCCATGGAAACCGGAGAAGGCGACATGGACGATCCTGTCGACAAGCAAGCGCGGGAGGCGGCCGCGCGCATCCTGCTGGCGCACCTGGGTGCGGCGATGATCGCCACCGGACAGCCGGTGCACGAGATCGAGCAGGAGCTGGCCGAGGTCGGTGCACGACTGGGCTACCCCCGGATCCAGGTTGCGGTGGCCCCGACCGGAATGCTCCTGTCGCTTCGCAGCGGGGAGCCTGCGACGTACGAATCCGTCAGCGCACCGATCCGGCTCGATCAGACCAGCGAGGTGCGTCGCATTCGCCATCAGCTGGTGTTCGACGATCTCGATCCGGCCGAGGCGCTCTCGCAGCTGTCCACGTTGCGGGCCCGGCCCGAGCGTTACCCCTCGTGGGCCAGGCTTCCGGCCTGGGTCGCGATGGCGGCCGGAATCGCGCTCATCCTGCAACCCGGCTGGGCCAACGTCGGGCTGGCCGCCGGATGCTCGGTCCTGATCTACGGGCTGCTGGCGCTGGCGAAACGGGCTCGCGTCATGATCAGTCTGCTGCCCACGCTTGCCGCCTTCGTCACCACCGTCATCGTGTTCGGCGCCGCGAATGCCGGCTGGATCGAGGGGCCGTTGCGCACCGTGCTGCCGCCGCTGGCGCCGCTGCTGCCCGGTGCCCTGATCGTGACCGGCATGTCGGAGCTTGCCGCCGGCCACATGCAGGCGGGCGCTCCACGACTGGTCTATGGCCTCGTCCAGTTGGGACTGTTCGCCGTGGGATTGATCGCGGCGACCACCGTGCTGCACGTTCCGGTCGAGCTGCTGGGCAACGTGCGCGTCGACGACATCGGCTGGTGGGGCGCACCGTTGGGGTTGGTGTCGATCGCGGTCGGGATCTGCCTGATGGAGAGCATCGAGCTGTCGATGGTGCCCTGGATACTGCTGGTGTTGCTGATGGCATTCGTCGCTCAGGCGGGCGGGCAGGCACTGGGCTCGGCGGCACTGGGCGGATTTCTCGGCGCCATCGCGGCCAGTCTGGGTGCCACGCTGGTCGAGCGACTGCGACCTCGCTCGGCCCGGCTGGTGGTGTTCCTGCCCTCGTTCTGGCTGCTGGTACCTGGAAGTCTCGGCCTGGTCAGCGTGACCGCGCTGGTCGCCGACGCCGATCAGGCGGTCGGTCCGGGCCTGGGGGTGGTGGCGGTCATCTGCGCGATCGCGCTCGGCCTGCTGGTCGGCTCCTCGGTGGATCTGGGCATTCGCAGCCGTCGCCGACCTGCGCCGACGGTGCCCTGATCGCTTCAGCGCTCGGTGGCGTTCCGGCCCCATTCGATGCTTCCCCAGCACCGCTCGTGCACCACGTAGAGAACCATCCCGACCGATGCCAGCGTGAGCGCAAGCCCTGCGCCCTCGGCGAACGAGCCGGTGAAACCGGCACCGATCAGCGTCGAGACCAGCAAGCCGAGCAGCTGCCAGGTGAACGCCTTGAGCCAGGATCTTCGTGGACTGTCCATGCAGGGGTGGATTCGATTCCGGTGAACGAGAACCGAAGGATCGACCGCCACACGCGCTGACTCAAGCCGCATTCGATAGTCGCCAGCTGAAGATTGATACTCTACGAGTCATCTGGTGACCAAACGCTGCGTATCGTGAAAAAACAAGAGCGAGCGGCATTGCTGCGTGATCGCATCCGCCTGGCCATGCAACCCGCCGGACTGAGCCAGGCCCGGCTCGCCGGCCTGATCGGCGCCGATCGCTCTACGGTGTCCGCGCTGCTGGGCTCGGATCAGCCGCGCTTGCCGAACGCTCAGCTGGTGGCCGAGATCGCCAGCGCGCTGAACGTGAGTGCCGACTGGCTGCTCGGCCTGAGCGATTCGCCCGATTCGCTGGGCGTGATCCTGTCGCGATCGCTGGAGGTCAAGGCCGCCAGCCGGGATCCGGTCGATCTGCAGATCGAGCAATGGCAGCAGCAGGCTCACGGCACCAAGATCCGCACCGTGCCGGCCTCGTTGCCCGCATTCACCAAGACCGGTGCCGTGCTGGCCATCGAATATGGCGAGTCGGTACGCCGTCCGAGCGCAAGCGGTACCCCGGAACGTGCCGTGAAGCACTTCATCGACGTGGACGATGCGGTGCTGTCCCGCTTCGTGGACACCAATGACCTGGAGCTGGCCATGCCGAGGCAGCGTCTGGAAGGGCTGGCCTCGCGCGAAGGACTGTGGCGATCGTTATCAGCGAGCGATGTGAAGCGCCAGCTGGACAAGTTGCGCCAGCTGCACGAGAACTACTACCCCCGCGCGCGAATTCACCTCTATGACGAAGGGCAGCACTACTCCGCACCGATCACGGTGTTCGGTGCGCAACGCGCGGTGGTCTACCTGGGACGTTCCTATTTCGCGTTCACCACGCGTGAGCACGTGCAGGAGTTGACCGCCCAGTTCGACCTGCTGGTGCGCGACGCAGCGATCGAGGCCCACGCGTTCGGTGACTTCCTGGACACGCTATAGGCGCGGCATCGAGCGCGCGGTCCGACGAACAATCCAGAACGCGGCACTTGTCGTAGCGTTCGCTCAGGCTCGAAAGTCGTGAAGGCGTCGTGCGCACATCCTCGCGGCTCTGGCTTATTCTTCAATCTGCACAATGCGTCCGCCACGCCCGGGACCGGTCGAACTCTCCTGCAACTTTCAAGCCTTTGACTCCGCCCGAACCGACATCGACCGTGGACGATTCCACCGCCCTGCGCCAGATCTTCGAAGCGATGGAGGATGCCATCTGCGTCATCGAGATACTGGGTCCGGACAGCGACGGCATCGTCAGGCGCGTGCGCTACCTGCACGTCAATCCGGCGTTCGAACGCCACACCGGTTACCAGGATGTGGAAGGCCTGACTTCGGATGTGGCCTTTCCGGATCTCGAGCAGCATTGGTTCGATCATTTCACTCGGGCATGGCGCAGCGGCGAACCGATGCGCTTCATCGACGAAGCCCCGTCGCTCGAGCGCGTCTTCGAAGTCTCCTTGAGCCGCATCGGTAGCGAAAGCAACCGGCGCATCGTCTGCCAGTTCAAGGATGTCACGCTGCAGCATGCCGCCCGGCAGCGAGCGCTGCAGATGTCGGCCGAGCTGTCGGAGTCCGATCGGCGCAAGACCGAGTTCCTGGCTACGCTGGCGCACGAGCTGAGGAACCCGCTCGCGCCCATCAGCAACGGGCTGGAACTGCTGGAGACGATGGACGATGTACCGGGCGAGGTCGGCAGGTTGCACACCATGATCAGCCGTCAGGTCGGGCAGCTGGCGCACCTGGTCGACGATCTGCTGGATCTGTCGCGCATCTCGCAGGACAAGATCGCACTGCGTCGCTCCTCGATCGCGCTGTCGAGCATCGTTAACGATGCGGTCGAGGCCTGCCGTCCGCTGCTCGAGGAAAAGGGACACGCGCTGGCGATCGACGTGCCCGATCCGGATGTGCGGATCGAAGTCGACGCCGTGCGGCTTACCCAGGTGCTCTCCAACCTGCTGAACAACGCGGTCCGCTACACCCCGCAGGGCGGCCACCTGGAGGTCTGGGCTTCGATGGATGCGGACGGTTTTCACCTGGCGGTCGGTGACGATGGCCAGGGGATGAGCGAGGACGAGCTGGTGCAGGTGTTCGAGATGTTCGCCCAGGTGCGAGGCGAGACGCCGACCGAGCACGGCGGGCTGGGCATCGGCTTGACGCTGGCCCAGCGCATCGTCGAACTGCACGGCGGCCGACTGATCGCCAAGAGTCCGGGACGGGGCCTGGGCAGCTGGTTCGAGATTCACCTGCCGCCGGTCGACCGGTCGGCGCAGGAGGAGTCTCTCGAGCAGATCGGCGCCCCCCCGGCCGCCTCCGCCTCGCGCATCCTGATCGTCGACGACAATCGTGATGCGGCCGACACGCTGGCCAGGATCCTGGCACTGCGCGGTCACGAGACGCGGGTCGTCTACAACGGTCTTGACGCCTTGACGGCCTGCGACGACATGCGACCGGACGTGATGTTCCTGGACATCGGCCTGCCGGACATCACCGGCTACCAGGTGGCGCTGGAGCTGGGCCAGCGTGTCTACCGTTCGAGCCTGACGCTGGTTGCCCTGACCGGCTGGGGCATGAACAAGGATCGGGAGCGCAGTCGCGATGCCGGCTTCGAGCATCACATGACCAAGCCGGTATCGGCTCGCATCGTCCTGGAGCTGCTGGCGGGGATTTCCGCGGCGCGTGGCGGCACCTGACGCTACGATGCCTTTCGGGTGGCAGCCTCGCCGGTGTTCACTTCATCTTCGTCGTCGCTGTCGGCCTCGCCGTTGCCGCTTCCCTTGCCGTTTCCCTTGCCGTTTCCCTTGCCGTTTCCCTTGCCGTTTCCCGTGCCCGGCACCCCACCGCCGAGCAGCACCGGGATAGGATCGAGCGGTCGCCACAGCGACAGCGTCGACAACGCCGCCGCCATCAGCAGACGTGAACTGAGCAACCAGGCGGCAAAGCCGATGCTGAAGACCACACCGCCCACCGCGACCACCAGCGTGACGCACTGACGCTCGCTCTCCTCCTGCTCGCCGAGCGCCTCGGCCGCAGAGCGGATGCGCTCCATCGGACGATCGAACTGCTCGATGCTCAACGGCGAAAGCGGCGACAGACCGGCGTTCTGCAGCGACGCCTGCGGACCCGGGGTCGAATCCACCTCGATGAACGGGGTCGCCACCACGATGCCCGGCGGAATGGCCGGCAACCGGGCGCCCATGTCCGTCCGATGCCCCGGACCGACCGGCGAATGGTCCGGCATCGACCCCTCGACCAGCCAGATCATCGAACGCAATGCCTCCTCCTTCTCTTCATCGTCCGGATCGGTCGCCACCGCCGGCATCGGCTTGCCCGCGAACCCGGTCGGACCGCCCGGCCTGTCCGGCAAGCTCAGGACAGGCAGTTCGCCGATGGCAGCATCAAGCTCCGGCTCACCGTCGTCCAGCCGCGTCACGTTGACGATGACCCGACCGATCGACACCAGGTCCTGGGCATCCTCGACCCGCACGTCCAGCTCGTAGCTCCTCGGGGGCAGTCCGGTGACCATCAGCCTGCCGTCCGTGAGCGATGCCACGCCGTCCGGCACCGCCGTGTTGTCGCCGGGGAGGAACTCGAACACCAGCTCGTCGCCCGTGTCCGGATCGAGCGCCTCCACCTGCCGGCCCCCGCCACTGTTCTCCTCGGTCCGGATCGTTCCCCCCTCGACCAGCGCAGCGTTGATCACGCCCGGTCCGGGCAGCGGCCTGCCACTCTGACCCGGTGTCAGGATCGGCGCATCGTTGACCGCCTCGACATTCAGCACCGCCCGCGCCGACGCCACGTTGCCGCCCGCATCGGCCACGGTGTACACGAACGTGTCGACGCCGTTGAAGTCCGCATCCGGCGCGTAGGACAGCGTGCCCCGCGCGGTGCGCATCAGCGTGCCGTGCGCGGGCTGGGTGAACGAGACCGGCCGCGGCGCACCGCCCTCGGGATCGGTATCGTTGTGCAGCAGCTCGAGCGACGGATCGATCACCTGCACCGTCAGCTCGTACACCCCGTCAGCTCGTACACCCCGTCGGCGTTCGCATCGCTTGGCGACTCGAAGTCCGGGGCGGTGACCAGACGCAGCTCGCCCGTCGGCGCATCGATCGCGAACGCCGCACGATCCGCCCCACCGCTGATGCCATGGCCGGCAGGTCGCCGTCCGTGGCACCGAGCGTGAACAGCGCCACGGTGCCCTCGCTCACCGATCGGCCCGCGATCGGATCGAGTACGGGTGCATCGTTCACATTGGTGAACGTGATGCTCGCGGCGGTAGCGATGGTGCTCGGCTCACCGTCGCTGACGGCGACCGAGTACGCCGGTGCGCTTTCGCCGCCATCGTGCACGAACTGCACGTCACCGTCGCTGATCTGCTGCGGGGTGAAGCGGGTGATCGCAAGCCCCGTGTCCGCGTTCTCGAACCGGCCTCCGCTGATGGCGGAAACCGTGAAGACCAGGGTGGCACCGCTCGTGTCGATCTCGCCCCGGACGAGCGCCACGTGCTCGATCGCCGGCCCACCGCCGGCAGCTCGGCCAGCACCGTGTCCGCCGCGAACAGCACGCGCGACTCCAGCCTCTCGACATGGAAACTCGATGTCGATGGGTCGGACTTCTTTCGACCCGGACCGGACATGAAAGCTACCGATGACCTCGATGCGCGAAACCGGTGTGGCGAAGACCGGACAACCGGCACCTCGCTCGGCACCGGCATCGACCGGCGGCACGCCATCCCCACTCAAGGACCGAGCCACCCCCGGTGAGGCGACGGCGAAACCTCTTCAGCGGGTCGGCCTGTCCCGAACCGCCTCCGATGGCACCCACTCCCGCCATCCGGCCACCAGCGGAAACCACAGTCCCACCCGGATGGGCCGGGCGTCGATCGCTTGCATCAGTCGCGCGTAGCCATCGAGCTGGTCCCGGTAGCGTTCCTGCTCGGTATCCAGGAACGTCTCCAGACCACTGCCCTCGTGCGAGCCGGTCTTGTAGTCCACGATCCAGCGGACCCCCTCGCGATCGACGAAGGTGCGGTCCATGATCACGCGGCGGATGCGGACGAGTCGGCCGCGCTCGTCACGATCGGGTGCGCTGAGCGCCCACTCCGGACGAATCTCGGCATGATCATCGCTCAGTATCCAGCGTCCCCGAGCGGTTTCCAGCGTGTTGCGGATCGCCCGCTCGACCAGCCCCGCCGCTTCGGGACGCAACGCTTCGGTCACGCCCAGTTGTGCCAGCTCCCGATCGATCCGCGCCACATCGTCAGGCCGTGGCGCGTGGCGCTCGGCCACCGGACGCTGCCCGATCGCCAGCAGGTTGGCGTGCACCACCGTACCGACATGGCGCGCCACCCCGCCACTCCAGTCGTAGCTGGGCCCCTTGTCCTCCTGCTCGTCGTCGTCGGTGACGACGCTATCGGCCGGCCAGTCGAACGGCTCGAACGTCGGCAGGCACCAGTCGGTCACCGGGCGCACCAGCGGCGGTGCCTCGGGCGCCGGCATCGTCAGGTCGTCGTCCATCCACGCACCGCTGCCGTCCAGCTCGTCGCCGGATGCGTCCGCAGGCTCCAGGCTGGCGCACACCAGCTCGTGCAGCGGCTGCAGGAAGCTGCCGGCGAGCGCCTTCTTCGGCTGACCTTCCTCGTCCAGCGGCAACGGTGTGGTCAGGTGCAGGTACGCCTTCGCACGGGTGCAGGCCACGTACAGCAACCGTAGCCGTTCGGCCGCCTCGCGCTGATCGCGCAGCCCGCGCACCAGCGCGATGATGCCGCTCTTGTCCGCCTTGGCCGTATCGGGTGGATCGATCGGTGCGAACAGCAGGTTCGGCTCGCCGTGCAGCGTGCTTTCGTACCAGTTGATCAGCCCCGGCGTGTCGATGGCCGAGCGGCGCGCCAGTGCCGGCAGGATCACGGTGTCGAACTCCAGCCCCTTGGACTTGTGCACGGTCATGATCTGCACGCGCGCCGACAGCTCGTCGTTGGCCTCGGCGGCGTACAGCTTGTTCAACGCTCCCAGCACCTCGCCACGCTGCCAGAGCCGCCCTTGCTGTTCGAACGACACCAGCCGTGCCAGGCAGCGCTCGGCGGCGTCCAGGTCACCGTCCCGGTGGCAGGCGGCAGGCCCGCCGAGCCGAAGCCACACCGACTCCACCCACGGCACCAGCGCCGAGCGGGGTGCCCGCTCCACCGCCGGTTCGATCAATTCGGTGAAGCGCGTCAGGCGTCGTCGTCCATCGGCGGACACCCGCTGCAGTCGCTCGGCATCGCGCAGGCCCTCCAGCACGGTCATGCCGCTGTCGTCACCGATCAGTGCGTGCAGGTCGGCCAGCAGCAGCCCGCACAGCGGACCACGCAGCACCGCCAGCCAGTGCAGGCGATCGTGCACCGAGTGCAGCGCCAGCGTCAGCGCCACCAGGTCGCGCACCACCGGTCGCTCGCCGAGCAGGTCCATCTCGACCGCACGGAAGCGGATGCCGGCAGCGTTCAGCGCGGCCACGATCGGTGTGGCCGCGCTCCTGGAACGCACCAGGATGCCGACGGTATGCCCTGCATCCATCGCCAGCGCCCGTTCGACGCGCTGCACCACCTCGGCGGCCTCCTCCTGCGCGATGGCGCCAGGCATGGGCAGCACCTGCACGCCTCCTTCTCCATCGCGCTGAGCCCGGGACGGCTCGTAGGTCACCGCACCGATGTTCGCGTCCGCCACATCCGGGAACAGGTCGGTGAACACCGCGTTGACCCAGTTGATGATCGCGGGTTCGGAACGGAAGTTGACCTGCAGGGTCAGCGGCTCGAAGTCGACCGGGCCGATGCCGTGGTCCCGGGCTTGCAGGAACAGCGCGACGTCCCCTTCGCGAAACCCGTAGATCGACTGCATCGGATCGCCGACGATGAAGAAGGTGCGGCCGTCGCCCGGCTCCCAGCCCGCCACCAGACGCTCGAACAGCGACCACTGGGCGCGCGAGGTGTCCTGGAATTCGTCGACCAGCACGTGCTGCAGGTCCAGGTCCATCGACAGGGCCAGGTCGGTGGGCTGCTCGTCTGTGCCCAGCGCCAGCAGCGCGCGCTGCGAGATCTCCGTGAAGTCCAGCTCGCCACGCTCGCCGAACAGTGCGTACAGCTCGGCCACCAGCTGCGGCAGGGTGCCGACCAGCTGCTCGAGCAAGGCCCATTCCTCGTCCGTGTAGGTCGGTGGCGGCAGCGTGCGCACCGCGGCCAGCGCTGCCGTGAAGCCGGAATCGTCCGCGATCGACTCCAGCACCGATTCCAGCGATTGCTTGTGCGCGGCAAGCGCGGCCGCGGGCTCGCCCAGCAGCTTCGCCGCCGTCTTCGCCGGAAATCCGATCGACTTGTCGACACGCTTTCGCACCGCGGCGTCGGCGGTCATCAGGAAGGCGGACAGGGTCTGCCAGTGCTCCAGGTCATCGAGATCCGCACCCGGCCAGCGTTCGGCCGGCCCGCCATCCGCGCTCAGGCGAACGAGCAACGCGGCTTCCTTGTCGCCCGGCACCTTGCCTTCGGCATCGGCCAGCGCGATCAGGTAATGCGTGGCGCGTTCGATGATCGGCGGCAGGCGCGTGGCCAGCCCGGGCGGTGCGGCAGCGCTCAACGCCTGCAACCGATCCGTCACCAGCCGCGACAGCATGAATTCCAGCGCATCGCGCAGCGCCTGCTCCTCGCCCGAGAACGGCATGACGAAGCGCATCCACTGATCCCGGGTGGCGAGCAGGTCGGCCAGTTGCTGCTGCAGGCGGTCGTAACGGTTGGCGTTCTGCAGCAGCACGCGGTCCAGGCGCTTCAGATTCTCGTCGATGAACCGTCCCGCGGCCTCCAGGTGCAGGGCGCGCGCGTCCTCGACGATGCCGGTCGGTGCGCCCAGCGTGGAAACCAGCGGCAGCCGGTGAGCCAGGCGCGTGGCCAGCGAGTCGATGGTGCCCAGTTGCAGGCGCTGGGGGTCGTCGAGCAATTGCCAGCCGTACCTTGCATCCTGCTCCAGCACCCGCTCGGCCAGTGCCAGCCCTTGTGCGTGGTAGGCATTCACCGGGGGCAGCGCCTCGTGGGCATGGCGCAGCAGCTCGACCACGCGCTGGCGCATCTCGGCGGCAGCCTTGCGGGTGAAGGTCAGCGCCACCACCTGCTCCGGCTCGTTCACCGTGGCCAGCAGGGTCAGGATGCGGCGCGTCAGCAGTTCGGTCTTGCCGGATCCTGCCGGCGCCTGCACCACGAACGAGGTGCGCGGGTCGAGCGCGCGGCGCCGTGCCGCATCGTCCATCGGCACCGCTGCGCTCATCGGACGCTCCATCAGCGCTCCTCCGGCGCTTCGCGCTGCTCGAAGGTACCGTCTCCACCCGGTTCCTCGTCGCCGACCGCGCACCCGGCATCGATGCGGCACAGCGCGCGCAGCTCGCACCACTCGCACGCCTTCGCCACCGGCAGCACGGTAGCCTCGCCGGCCGCGAACGCCTCGCCCGCCGCATCCAGTGCCTCGCGCCAGTGCGCGCGGCGCGCCTGCCAGCCGTCCTCGTCGGCGTCCCCCGCCAGGCCGCGCAGCAGTCCGGGCTGCTCGCCGATGCCCTTGTAGCGGCATTTGCGCGCAACCACCTGCGCGTAGCCCACGGCGACGATCCGTTCGTCGGTCAGCGCGTACAGCGGCAGCTGCGGGTTGGCGATGCGCGCCTGCTCCCAGCCGGCGATGGTCTCCCGCTTGCCGGTCTTGTAGTCCAGCACCACCCGCCGACCCGGCAGGCGCGCCTCGCCCGCCTCCGCGTCGCTGCGCCGCTGCAGGGCATCGCCCGGTTCGAGCAAGCGGTCCATGCGATCGATCTTGAGCGTGATCTCCACCCCGCCGCGTCGGGTCTGGCAACCCGATTCCCAGGCGACGATCTCGAACGGCTCGCGCGGCTTCTCGCACACCTCGATCCACTCGTGCAGCAACGCCACCAGCCGGCGGTGCTCCAGCGCGCGCCACGTCTCGCCGAGCACTTCCTCGGCCAGCGCGGTCCGCACCGCGTCGTGCACCGCCGTCTCCAGCGCCGCCTCGTCCAGCGCCATCAGCGCCGCATGGGTTCGCAGCTCGCTCCAGAACAGTTCCAGGGAACGGTGCAGCACGTTGCCGGCCTGGCGCCGATCGATGCCGCCACCGACCTCTTCCAGGGGACGGATGCGCAGCCGATGGGTGGCGAACGCTCGGAACGCGCACTCGGCCTGGTCGCGGAACAGCGACGCGCCCCCCTTGCCCTGTTCCCGCTCGCCCAGGGCCGGACCTCTCGCATCGGCGACGCGCTCGATCCGGATGGCCTCGTGGATTAGCCGCGGCGGATCGTGCGCATCGAGCGGCGCCGGCTGCAGCACCTCGAGCGCGGCGGTGTCGAGCACGCTGGCCACCTCCAGCGGTTGCCCGTCGCGCTCGGCCACGCAGCTGGCCGTCACCGTCGGCGCGGCGCTGCAACCGTGCGCGAATTCGCACCGGGCCAATGCCAGGCGCGCCACCGCGGACGCCTCCGGCATGCCGGCCCGCTTTTGCCGGACCATCGACAGGAACGGGCTGGGCGAGCCGGCCGGAGGCCATCGATCGCTGTCCAGCCCGGTCAGCCACAGCGCATCGAAGCGCAGACCGTGGCTCTCCAGCCGTCCCAGGATGCGGATCGGCCGTTCGGCCACCTCCGGCTGGAAGACCCGTTGGGAGGCCAGGTCGCGCAGCAACGAGAAGGCCCGTCCGCTGGACAGCGCCTCGCCATCGTCCAGCGCCTGCAGGTCATCGAGCGTGCCGTGCCAGGCCTGCACCGCCTGGTGCTCCTCGCTATCCAGCCCCATCCCTTCGCTGGCCCAGCCGAACGCACGCAGGGTGGCGGTGAACCGCTGCGCCCACTCAGCGCTGGTCGACGGTGTTCGCCGCCAGGCGCGCACCTCGCGTGCGATCCGGAACAACGGCGCCTGCAAGGCACTGTCCGAGCCCAGCGCCGGGACCAGCCCGTCCAGGTCCAGTCGTTGGCGCCGCTGCTCGCGCCAACGTCGGTCGATGCGCTCGCGGTGGCGGCACTCGGCAGCGTGGGCACCCAGGTACGGGCTGGTGATCAGTGCCGACAGCCACGGTTGCTCCAGCCCGTGCACGCACAGCTGCAACAGCGTCAGCGCGGCGCGCACCACCGGCACCGACGCCAGCGGCTGACCGATCGACAGATCGTAGGGACGACCGATGCGTTCGATCTGCACGGGCGACAGCGTCGGGAAGAAGCGGGCATCGAACGCGCGCAGCACCTGCGCCCGACGCACGTCCAGATCCGGCACGACCACGCCCAGCACGGCATCGGGCTGCGCCTGCAACCGGGCGTGCACCTCGGCGGCGACCCCGGCAAGCTCCGCGGCATCGTCCTGCCAGCGCACCGTGCGCGGCACCGCGGCGGGACCGTCGGCCAGCCGCTGCACGGTGACGCCCGCCCCCTGCAGCGCGTGCAGCAGGGTCATCACCTGCGCCGACAGCTGCAGGTAGCCGGCGTAGACGACCCGGCGCGGCAACGACAGCGATCCTTCGCGCATCAGCTCGATGACGTGCGCCGGCAGCGTGGCGGCGTCCACCTGCCCGCCCGCCTCCAGTTGCCCGGCGTAGCGATGCGCCCAGTGCGCGAAGTGGTACTGGTCCGGTGGCAGGTAGCCTTCGTCGATGTCGGGCAGCACCTGCCAGCCATGTGCCAGATTCCAGGCACGCACGGCATGGCGTGCGGTCGCCAGGGGCGACAACGGCGAGACGGCCGGGTCCGCCTCGATCAACCGTTGCCAGCGCCGCTGGGCGCGCAGCGGCGGCAGGGCCACCCGATCGGACTGGCCGCTGGACACCGCGGCGGCGTGCAACCCTTCCAGCCATCGCCCCAGCGGCAGGATCTGGGGCGTGGCCCACCAGGCATCGCCCCGCTCGACGCGCCAGCGCTCGTAGCGTCCGCTCAGCTCGCGCGACAGCCGCCGGTTGACGCACAGCAATACCGCGCCGTCGTGACAGGCGTCCAGCGCCTGCTCGGCCCCGATCGGGTCACCGGGCCACGAGGAGACATCGGAGGGCAAGGGGTCGACGGCGTTCATCGCGCCGAGTGTAGT
>Ga0209303_1000879_pt1 | contig 21340 bp, 14 predicted proteins | sample SidtaG_3_FD_187449 | JGI IMG/M metagenome (GOLD analysis project Ga0209303, IMG submission 187449) | Marine algal microbial communities from Sidmouth, United Kingdom - Sidmouth_Asex1 metaG (SPAdes) (version 2) | ecosystem: Host-associated > Algae > Red algae > Unclassified | place: Sidmouth... | reverse complement strand
TTGTTTGATCAGAAGCTATTTATCGACTTGCAGAAAACAATATGTATCTGCAAGCCTAGCCCTTGAATTACTATTCAAAAATCAGCTTCCAGATATATTTATTGAAGATAAGGCTGAATAGTTACATATTATTTTAAATTCAACTCGCCCATTAGAACACCCTTTAAAATTCAACATTAATATTTTTATAACGTAGTGAACATTATAAAAAATCACTTTGAATTACTCTCTATAAATACCGAAGACTACGACTTTATTATTATAAATTTTTCACAAAAAAAACCGTTCAAAATAATGAACGGCTTTTGCTTATTAAAACTTATGTGAGGTTAAACGATTTATTAAATCTCCCCCTTTAAAGCTTAACTTGTATACCTGCAGTAATACGACGTTCTGCATATACACGACCATCAATATGAGTTGACCACTGATGGTAATTTTCTTGAACTTCTTCAGTTAAGTTAGTGCCTTGTAAAGAAAGCGTCACTGAATCATTTAATTCATAACTTACAGAAGCATCAATATACTGAGTCGCTTGAGTGAAATATGCAAATGCTGAACTACCAACATCAGCCTTTAAAGATTGAAACATTTCGCTACGATAGTTATGAGCGATACGGGCTTGTATTCCATCTTTTTCATACCATAAAGCTAGATTACTCTGATGCTTGGAATTACCTGAACCTGGTAAAATCTCGCCATAATAATCTGTTTGTGTACTATCATTAGGAGAAAATGTGTAGTTAGCTGTTACACCTAAACCACTCCAATTACCTGGTAAAAAATCAAAACCTTGTTGATATCCAATTTCAATCCCTGGGTCACTCCACTCACCTTGCACTGAAAAATTTTGGCTAGTTTGGATAGGAACCACTCCCGTATTGGTATTAGTATCAATATCGTATCCACGTACAACACCGTCACTATCGGTAATATCACTGCGAGAAACTAACACAGATTTATTTTCAGTTTTTCCTTTAACAATAAAAGTACCTATGTTGAACATACCCGTTTCACTGAAATACCACTCGTAAGATATTTCTGCATTTTCATTGCGATAAGGTTCTAATTTTGGGTTACCGCTTTGAGAACCGCCAGTAGCACAAAAAATAGTTTCGCCAGCTGTAGTCGTCAAATTACAAGTATTAACACGGTTAACTGATAAACCCCCACCTAAATCATCTGTATTATGAGTAGATATTGTTTTAGTATATGACAACCTTAATATTTGCTCTTCTGTTAAATCGACCGCTAAGTTAAAAGCCGGTAAGAAATCATTGTATTCATTTATAGTATTGGTTTGTACACCAACAGGTTGTAAAATACCTGGACCTATTAAAAACTCTTGACCATTAAATTCTGCTACGTTGCCAACTAAGGAATCACTTTGGGTAATGTCAAACTCAGTTTTAATGTAGCGTGCGCCAATATTACCAGTATAACTGAAGCCACCTAATTCACCGTCCAAATTAAACTGAACATAGGCAGACGTTACATTTTCTTCTACTGAATATATATTAGCCGCATCATCAACTAAGACATTAGTGCCGTAGATTTCATTGTGCCAAGCAATAGGATCTTTCATTGCTTCAGGGTCAACAAAAAACATTTCACCTAGCCCTGTCGTACCATGAAAGTCACTAATACCTTTAATCATTCCTTTTTCATCGAGCTCTGTAAATGAGATAGGCGCAATATAAGATTCAACAGTTAATGGCGCATCAGTTGCTGTATCTTTCCAACGCGCTAAGAATGCATCGCCGTATTGGTTTGTTCTAGCTACACCACCATACCAACCTTGCTTAGTCACTTCACGTTTAGCTGTTCGCATACCAAAATCTACTGAAGCAACCATTTCTAACCAAACCGATTCAAACTCTAACGCATACGAACCGTCCAGACGAAGTGCATCAAATTCGGCATTTGTGTACGTACCATAAAGATTACTTGATTTGTTGCTATAACGATTTAAGTTACTGCCAAATACTTCAGTAGTACCATCTTCAAGGGTAGCATCATCAAAAGCCCAGTTTTGACTCCCGTTAGAATAATTAATATTTACAGGAATTTGAGTATGTTTATCACTTACCGTACCATCGGGTAATAAAGCAGGAACACCCGCATAACCCCATGGATTTACGTTACTAATAAACTCTTTACCTGGACCATGGTAAGTATCACCAATTTGAGAACCATCCGTTAAAAAGGCATCTACTATACTATTGGTTTGATCACCTGAAGCTTCGCCGTGCACCCAGCGAAAGTTTAATGTTAGAGAGCCACCTGAGTCGTAAGCTAGTTCCAAGTTAGTATTTAAGGCTTCCTTTTCCACAACACGCGTTGCAGATTGTGCTTTAACCACTCTCGCTTGGTAATCGGCAGACTGTACTGTATAAAGATTACCTTCTTGGGTTGTATAGTCGTACTCATTAGTATCTTCGTTAAATTTTCTTGTGATATATGGGTATTCTGTTGTATTTTCTGGCGTAAACCAACCGGTAACACCTTTCCAAGCTTGGCTGGCCGTTACAGCATTAGTATATTGATGCTCATCTAATTTTGTATAAAAAACATCACCCGTTAATAATAAGTTTTCGGATATTTCATACTGCGCAGAGGCGTTGATACCTGTACGGTCTCTATCAATAAAACGATTGCTTGCTTGATGTCCTTGAAAGGCATAATACACATCATTAAAGTCGCCATCGCCATTCACATCAACATTATCATCAACGAAATTAGATGCTTCTTTAGCTGCAAAAGCCCAACCGCCATAACTACCGGGCTCTCCACCCTGCGAACCATTGGTATAATCAGCTAAATGACTATCAGATTTAGAAATATTTAAAGTAAACCCAAATTTTCTATCATTGTTGTAACCCACAAAAGCGGAAACAGTAGGGTCTATATCACCACCTAAAGAGCCATGCGTGACTTCTGCTTTACCTAAGGTCGTCCAACCATCTTCAAGTATAAATGGTCTGTTAGTTCTTAAATCAATAGTGCCTGCTAAACCACTAACTATATTCTTAGCTTGTGATGACTTATACACATCTAAGCCAGAAACCATGGTCGATGGTATATCAGCAAAATCAGCAGTTACAGAAGTAATACTTCCTGCCGTGATCATTTGCTCGCCATTTAAAGTCGTAGCAACATTTCCATTACCACGAATGTTAACTTTGGCACCTTCACCGCCTGAACGAGTAATTTGAATACCGGTAATACGTTGAAGTGAATCAGCAATAGTTGAATCAGGTAATTTACCAATATCAACGGCTGAAATAGAATCGACAACACTCCCTGAGAAACGTTTGGTGTTCATTGCTTGAATGATTGATCCACGAATACCTGTTACTTGTATTACTTCAATATCCACTGTCTTTTCTTCTTTGGTATCTTCTGCTGCTATTGCTGGTGCCGTAACTAACAGTAAACCCGTAACAATACTTGCAGATAGTAAACTTCTTTTAAATAATTTTTTATCGGAAGGCATATTCATTCCTATTCACTTTGTTTTTATAGTAAAAGTAGTTCAAGGGATAAATTCCACCCTTAAACCAACTCTTCATGTTTTGTTTAGAATTGAGTGTGGCTAAGCTTTTACTTAACAAACTCTACATTATCAATATAGTAAGTGGATTCGGTAGTTGAGTTAACTGCGCCCATAAAACGAACCCCAAAACCGCTAAGCTCTGTTAAGCCGGTTAAATCAATTGAAAGCTCTACTCCACCCTCAACCATATTAACTGCGCCACCATCACTCCAAATACTTTCTTCATCCTTAACGAATAATTGCACTTGTACCGTATCACCAGCATCTCTAACATTAGCCGTAACCTTTAGTGAAGAAACATCACCTAACAAAATACCGCCTGTAGGATAAGTTTGCAGGATAATATTATCGTCACCATCAACTAACTGTGTAACACCAGATAAAGAATTATTGCTAGTAACCGTCCAATCTTGTGCTAATTGAATGCCGGCTGCGGGACTCCAATTTACTTGGAATTCGTACTCTCCTGTACCTTCAAAGTCGTAAAGAACTTTGTCATCTAACCGTACATTATCTAGATAAAACATAGCGTTTGTGGATGTAACATCGAAACCTTGGATCTGTAACCCAAAACCGCTAACTAAATCAATATCAGAAACATCAATAGATAATTCTACTGCACCACCAACTAACGCTGTTCCACCTGTATCGCGCCAAACACCTGCAGAGTCCTTAGCCCATAAATTAATGGTTACTGAATCCCCAGCATTTATTGCACCAGCACTGACTTTTAAGTTAGCTACATCCTTAACATCAATACCGTCAGTAGGGTAAGTTTGCATAATGACATCTGTTGGATTTTCTTCAGCACTTAGGTTTTTGACATAGGTTAATGCTTGCGCACCACTCGTCGACCAACCATTAGTTAGAGTGATACCTGGGCTATTAGTCCAGTTTATCTGCCCATCAAAACCATAAGTATCAGGTTCAAAATCATGGATAACATTATCATCCAAACGAACATTATCTAGGTAAAAAGTTGCGTTAGTAGATGAAGCGTCAAAACCTTGTATTTGTAAACCAAAACCACTAACTAAATCGATATCAGAAATATCTAAAGATAATTCTACGCTACCGTTAACTAAAGCTGTTCCGCCAGTGTCTCTCCATACACCATCAGAATTTTTTGCCCATAAATTAACTGTCACTGAATCACCAGCATTTAATGCTCCAGCACTAACTTTTAAATTGGTTACATCTGTAACGTCAATTCCATCAATTGGATAAGTTTGGATAATAACATCAGTAGGGGTAGTTTCAGCGCTAAGATCTTTTGCATAAGTTAATGCATATGCGCCACTTGTAGACCAATCGTTAGAGACTGACACTTGTGGTGACGGCGACCAGTTTATTTGTCCTTCAAAACCAGCGGTACTAATTTCAAAGTCTTCGTAAATTCCCGCTTCAACTTTGGTTCTGCCACCCGGTACGTCAGCAAGGTTGATTATTCCGTCAAAAGAATAATTTGCATCAATATTCGCAGCTAAGGCGCCATCAGGACCTATTAATGATTCAGAATTCCAAGTTTCTGAATTCCATGTAATAAAGAAAGACCACCAAGCATTCTGTTCATGCATGGTGGCTACATTAGGAATAGTACCTGTTTCAGTTAGTGCAACCAGTTTTTCACCATTATGGCGATTTTTAAGGGTTGTGAATTGACCAGTGAAAGTAGCTTCAGGGTTATTTCTAGGTTCTGCATAACCATCATATCCAACAATATCAACGTATGCATCACCAGGGTACCAATCTTCACTTAGTGATGAAGTATGGGTAAATACCCAAATTAAGTTATCTAAGCCGTGATGAGTCGTCATACGATCATACATAATTACCCACAATTCTTTTAACGCACTTGACCCTTTAGCTCCCCACCAAAACCAACCACCTTCGGCTTCGTGTAGAGGTCGCCATAAAACAGGAATATCGGCATCTTCAAGTTTTTGTAATTCTGCAGCAGCAATATCAATTCCAGCAATAAGCTCAGCATATTCAGTACTGTTTTTGTCAGCAAGTGCTGCTGCTAAATCAAAGGTTGTACCATCAGTATAAAAAGCACCTACATCACCAGTGTTTCCACTTGGAGCTCTCCAATGATGTAATATTGAAACAATAAAGTTTTTTGCTTTATGCTCTGCAATTATAGACTCAGTTAAACCCGTTGAATCTGCTGTAGCAGTAGCTGAATAATCCATTAAGTCGAAGGCAACAACTGCAGGGGCGTCATCATTCGTCGCACTTACAATTTTATTAAACTCTGTAAGTGGAAAAGTATCGCCATCTTTTCTAGGAAATTCTGTTTGACCTGATAATGTTGACTTACCATAATTTTCAGTAAGAAAAACCATTAGGTCGTTGGCTGCTTGAGAAGCTTTATCATTTACCAATTTTGGTAAAACTGGTAATGGTTTAGGTGGTTGGGCAGCAGGTACTGTCATTATGTAATCTACACGATAATAATCCCAACCTCCGCCAACTTCTATAATGTTCTCGCCGGCGTTTAATTTAACGACCCCTACACGATACTCTGTAAAGCCAGAAGTATTAACATTAAATTCGAACTCAATACCATTTACAGTCACTTTGGCATTTTTTGGATCGTAGGGTGCGGCTATAGCGGCATACAAACTAACGAATTGTTCTTTATCAGAGTTTATCTTGTATTCTACGGTCGTGCCGGGAGTCATATCAGCAGTATGACTATTTCCCCTTGCGCCAAGAATGTACTGATCATCACCTTCTGTTACCGATTCGATACCTTTAAGTGTTGCAAAAGCTGAGTCTTCAATTTCATAAAATATTTTAGTGGCCGGGTCAAAAACAGTTATTTTAGTTTCAGATACAAGAGGATTACCATCTTTATCAACCGCCACAGTACCATCACTTTCTAATGCCGTAATCTCAAATGTAAACGCTTCGATACCTATAACTTGCGGAGCTGTAAAGTGTAGAGTAGGTTGAGTCCAATCGGTAATACCTTCAATAGTTGTTCCACCTTTTTGCTTCCATAAGATGGTTTGACCATTAGTAGTTCCAATCAAGCGCCCACTTAATGAAACTTGACTTCCAGGTTCATATTCAGAGCTTTCACCCGCAATAACCCCTAATGGTCGCTCTTCTGGAGTATACTCTACTGTATCAGTATTTAGTTTACCCTCATCTACACAACCTGAAAGTCCCCCTACTGCCAAAGCCGCAACTAACAGCACCTCGGAAGATTTAGTTCCAAATATAAAATTCATTTCTCACCCCTTGTAGTATTTCACCAGAGCATGATAATTTTTATCAAAGCAAATCATGAACCGGTTCATTTTATTTTTATTAAAAAACCGGTTGAAACGTAATTGATAAAGAATGAACCGGTGTTATTTGAACCGTAACTTAAAATAATCACTTTTGCAACATTACCAACAAAAAAATTTGAGTTACTTTAAAGTAAATAAAGGAATATTTTGTTTAAAATTTAAGTGGGTTTAAAATTTAAGTGGATTAGGGGGTATATAATCTTCGGGAAGTTAAGCCTAAGTTTGAGATCGGTATCGGATCGAGGTGTTAAAATGTAAACTATGATCTCCTTTGTAAAATAAAAAAAACCAAAATATTTGTCATATTTTGGCTTTAAATAATTCAATATTAAGAACAATTAAATTCAATTATTAACGAACATGAGCTAATGCTTGACCCGCTAAATCGGTAATTGCTGACCAGTTTTTATTAGTCACAATTTCATCTGAAACTAACCAAGAACCACCACAACATGAAACATTAGGTAATGCTAAATAGTCACGCACATTATTAATATTAATGCCGCCTGTAGGGCAAAACTTAATATCAGGGAAAGGTCCACCAATTGATTGTAGCGCTTTAACACCACCTGAAGCTTCTGCAGGGAAAAATTTCAAGTGATCGTAACCAAGATCAATTCCGTCCATTAGTTCAGAGATTGAAGAAATCCCTGGAATTAAAGCAATATTACCTTCATTACCCGCCTTTAGAAGGTCTTTTGTAAGCCCTGGGCTGATAGCAAACTTAGCTCCAGCATCATAACACTGCTGTAGCATAGCTCGGTTGGTTACTGTACCGGCACCGATAACAGCTTCAGGTAGTTCTTTTGCAATGATGCTTATTACATCTAATGCTGCTGGTGTTCTTAAAGTAACTTCTAACACTTTAACATCGGCAGCTAATAATGCCTCTGCAATAGGTAAAGCGTCAGCTACATCTTTAATTACAAGTACTGGAACGATCGGTCCCATGGCAAAAAGATCTTTTGGCGATACTTGCCAATTTTTTGATAACGTCATAATTCCTCTTTATACATTTTTTAAGTTAAGTTTTTGGCAAAGATAAGCAGATGCTCCTAATAAACCAGGTTGTGGCTCAGTAATAACAAATGTTGGAATGGCTTGATTAAAAAATTCAAACCGCCCTTTTGCTTCAAATCGACTTCTAAAGTTACTGTTTTTAATATATTCAACAAACCGAGGAACTATACCCCCAGCAATATATACTCCACCAAAACTTGCTAAAGTGAGCGACAAGTTACCGGCGAAACTTCCTAAAATTTCACAAAATTTATTCAGCGTTTTTTTACATACTTCACATTCATTATTGATAGCTTTATGAGTAATGTCTTTTGCTTTAAGTGGTTCAGGGTTTTTACCATCAATAGTCATTAATGCTTGATAAATTTGTTGTAAACCTGTGCCTGAAAGTACTTGTTCGTATGAAACATGCTCATACTTCGTGAGTAAATAGTTAAGAATTTTAATTTCTAGTTCATCGGTAGGAGCAAAGTCTACATGACCTCCTTCGCCTCCTAAGCTAATCCATTGATCGTTTACACTAATTACATTGGCAACACCTAAGCCGGTACCAGGTCCACAAATAGAAATAGGTTTACCTTGTATAACTTTACCAGTACCAATTTGTATTTTTTGCTCATTGCTTAACATTGGAACTGCGTGTGCAATAGCGGTGTAGTCGTTTATAAAGTACATTTGAGTTAGATTTAACGAGTGTTGAAGTTCTGTTTTCGAAAATTTCCAAGGTAAATTAGTCATCGAAATTAAATCATTATCAACAGGACAAGCTATAGCAAAGCAAGCATTAATAATAGCGTTGCTCGTATCAATTTTCGATAAGTAATTTTTAATAATATCTGCTAATCCTGAAAACTCACTACATCGATATAATTCAAGATGACTAATACTACTTTTTTTATCAATGGTACCTATTCTTAAATTAGTACCACCAATATCAGCAACTAAATTGATAACTGCACTCATTTTTACATTTCCTGATCGAACAATGAACATGCACCTGTGTTTGCAGAGCTTAGTGACCTGCGCATAAATCCAAAGAGTTCTCTACCTAAGCCTTCATGATGACCATTAACTTGAAATTGAGCATTTTCACGTTTAGCAAGTTCTTCTTCACTCACTAATAAATTTAGCTCACCTGTTTCACCGTTTAATGAAATCATATCGCCAGTTTGTACTTTTGCTATTAAACCACCGTCCAAAGCTTCTGGGCATAAATGAATAGCAGCAGGTACTTTACCCGAAGCACCAGACATTCTACCGTCAGTAAGTAGTGCAACTTTAAAGCCTTTATCTTGCAGTACGCCCAGTGGCGGTGTTAATTTATGTAGCTCAGGCATTCCTCGGGCTTTAGGTCCTTGAAATCTAACTACAGCAACAAAGTCTTTATCTAACTCACCTGATTGAAAGGCTGCATCAAGATCATTTTGATCTTCAAATACCACAGCCGGTGCATTAACAATTTCACACCCTGGTCTTAAAGATGAAGTTTTAATCACTGAAGTCCCTAAGTTACCTTTTAAAACTTTTAAACCACCATCCGCTTTAAAAGGTTGATTTACCGTCGCAATAACTTCTTTATCACCTGATTGTGTAGCACCATCAACCCAAATGAGTTCACCGTTTTCAAGTACAGGTTTTTTAGTATATCGACTTAAACCACGTCCACAAATAGTTTCAACATCTTCATGAACAAGACCACCATCAATAAGCTCTTTAAACAATAAAGCCATACCGCCAGATTGTTCGAAATGGTTTATATCGGCATGTCCATTAGGGTAAATACGGGTAATTAATGGCACTGCATCTGAAATATCGTTAAAGTCTTGAAAATCAATAATGATGCCTGCAGCGCGAGCAAAGGCAATAATGTGCATGGTTAAATTAGTAGAACCACCCGTTGCTGTAAGCCCTACAATGGCATTAACAATTGAGCGTTCGTCAATCATTTCACCAATAGGCATATAGTTACCAGCTTGTTGAGTTAAACGAGTAACTTGACGAGCCGCAGCTTTAGTTAATTCTTCTCTTAATTCTGTATTTGGGGCAACAAATGAAGCACCAGGAAGATGCAAGCCCATTACTTCAATAACTAATTGATTTGAGTTAGCCGTGCCAAAAAAGGTACAGGTTCCAGCGCTATGATAGGAGGCAGATTCAGCAGCTAATAACTCTTCTTTGCCAACTTCGCCTTTAGCATACTGTTGACGAACACGTACTTTTTCTTTATTAGGTATGCCAGAAGGCATAGGGCCTGCTGGCACAAATACCGTAGGTAAATGACCAAAAGTCATGCTGGCAATCATTAGTCCAGGTACAATTTTGTCACATATACCTAACATTAGTGCGCCATCAAACATGTTATGAGACAAGCCAACAGCTGTTGACATTGCGATAACATCGCGGCTCATTAAACTTAAATCCATACCTGGTTGACCTTGCGTAACACCATCACACATGGCTGGAACGCCACCAGCAAACTGAGCAACACCACCAGTTTCAGAAACTGCTGCTTTAATAATATCTGGATAAGTTTGATAGGGTTGATGCGCTGAAAGCATATCGTTATACGCAGATATAATGGCAATATCTGAGTGGTTCAATCCACGTAATTTTTGTTTATCTTCTTTACCACATGCAGCAAAGCCGTGAGCTAAATTACCACATGATAAGTTAGCACGATGAACAGTATTCGATTTGGCTGATCTAATTTTTTTTAAATAAGCATCTCTTGGTTTTTTACTTCGTTCTATAATGCGCTGAGTAATGTCTACAATTTCTTTTTTCATATTATTCTGCCCAATATATTTGTGTAGTAACGGTTTGGTTTTGTAAAAAAGCTCTGACAGGCATTTCAAAAAGATCTGTGCCCGCATTGGCTTTTGCTAAAACTACTTTTTTACTTTCACCACATACGTGTAAAATAATATTTTTACTCTGTATAAGATGAGAAAAAGTAAAGGTAATACGATCGTTAGGTGCAGTTTTTGGCACAAATTTCATCAAAGCATCTGAATTATCAGGCGATAAGCCTTGTTTAATTTGATCGCTACAAGGAAATAAAGATGCTGTATGACCATCTTCACCCATACCTAAAATAAGTACGTCAAGTGGCAACAAATCGTCTTTAGCCTCTTTGTTTAGCTCACTCAACGTATTTTCTGATAACAACTCACCTTTTTTAATATGAAAAAAAGTGGCGGCTTTGGCTTTATTTTGTAATAAGTTTTCATGTACTAAACGAGTATTACTAGCATCGTTTTCAAATTCTACCCACCGTTCGTCAGCTAACGTAATAGTTACTTTATTCCACGCCAAGTCAATAAGTGATAATGCTTCAAAAAAACCTTTTGGGGTTGACCCACCAGAAACCGCCATGCTTGCCTTGCCTTTTTCAGCAATGGCTTTTTTTAGTTCACTTGCAACCTTGGTTGCTAAGGCGGCATCTAACTCTTTACGCGTATTAAAATCATTTAAATTTTGCATTATTCAACCCATTGTCTATCGTCACGTGCAATTAAGGCAATTGAAGATACCGGTCCCCAAGAACCTGCAGGGTAAGGTTTTGGTGGTTCATTAGTTTCACCCCAAGCTTCAATAATACCATCAGCCCAAGTCCATGCGGCTTCAACTTCGTCACGGCTCACAAATAAAGATTGATTACCGTTAATGACTTCAAGCATTAAACGCTCGTATGCATCAACCACTCTTTCGTCTTCGTAAGTATCAGTGAAGCTTAAATCAAGTTTATTTTCTTGAATATGCATTTGCGTAGCAATACCCGGTATTTTATTCATCATCTGTAACTCAACACCCTCATCAGGCTGGAGACGAATAGTCAGTTTATTTGGGGGAAGATCTGAGTAACTTTCTTTGAATATGTTGTGGGGTTGCTGTTTAAAATGAACAACAATTTCACTGTGTTTGTTCGGCATTCTTTTACCTGTTCTTAGGTAAAAAGGAACACCGGCCCAACGCCAATTATCAATCTCTGCTTTTATGGCAACAAAAGTTTCAGTATGGCTGTTTGGCTTAGCACCTTCTTCATTGAGATAACCTGGTACAGGGTTTCCATTTAAGAAACCGTCAGCGTACTGACCACGAACCGTATTCTCTTTAATGTTAAAACGATCAATAGGCACAAGTGCCTTAATGGCTTTTAATTTTTCTAAACGAATGCTATCCGAACTTAGATCAGCTGGAGGTTCCATCGCCAATAACGATAAAATTTGTAATAGATGATTTTGAATCATATCACGCATTTGACCCGCACCATCATAAAAGCCCCAACGCCCCTCTATGCCTACACTCTCAGCTACAGTAATTTGAACATGATCAATACTGTTCCTGTCCCAATTAGTCGTAAATAATGAGTTAGCAAAACGAAGTACAAGGAGGTTAAGTACGGTTTCTTTACCTAGATAATGGTCAATGCGGTAAATTTGATTTTCTTTAAAAAAACGAGAAACTTGATCATTAATAACTTTTGAAGACTCAAGGCAATGACCGATAGGTTTTTCCATTACCACGCGATCTTTGTCTGTAATTAAATTAGCGGCATATAAACCATCAGAAATGTCACCAAATATAGCGGGGGCAGTTGAAAAGTAATATACTCTAGTGTCGTTTGCACCTTTGAGAGCTTTGGCTAACTTATTAAACGAGCTAGTTTCTTTAAAGTCTAATTTTTGATAAACCAAACGATTTAAAAACCGTTCCAGTACTTCTTCGTTAAGACTTTCTTTAATAAATTTGGTTAAGTTTTCATTAACGATACTAGCAAAAGCTTTTAGGTCGTGCTCTTGACGTGCGACACCTACGATACGACTCTCTGGATTTAATAAACCTGCGCAATCTAGTTGGTATAATGCAGGTAATAATTTACGTCGAGATAAATCGCCTAAAGCGCCAAAAATAACGATTTCACTGGGTACTTGGCTATCAAAATTACTCATAATATTACTTCTCTAAATTCGTTTATGGCATATCTAAATCCTATTATAATACTTAATTTAGCTTGTGCTACCCGATCAGTAAAGAACTTTTTGTAATTTTATTACATAATTCGCTTTTATTATTACAAACTATAAATGTTTACTCTAATTGAACAATTATTGCTGAAAAAAACATTGTCATTCTAATTAATTATTTGCCAATTTTACGCATATTCATTATATTAGGGCTATTATGGAATAAATTTTCATTTGTTCTGTTATTATTTAGAAAATTAATTACAATGGATTAGTAAATGTTATGGTTTGGGTCAATAATTAATGAATATATTAGAAAAAATAACCAATGAACTTGACACATTTAGTAAATCAGAACGAAAAGTAGCCGATGTTATACTTTCTTCACCCGGTACTGTAATCCATGCCAGTATCGCTTCTTTGGCTAAACAAGCCAATATAAGCGAACCCACCGTAAATAGATTTTGCAGGCGCCTAGATACTAAAGGCTACCCTGACTTTAAATTACACTTAGCACAAAGCCTTGCTAATGGTACTCCTTATGTAAACAGACACGTTGACGAAAACGATACGGCTGATGAGTACACTACAAAAATATTTGAATCTACCATGGCCAACCTTGAACTTGCTCGCAGAAGTTTAGATACTGCTGCGATTAACCGTTCTGTTGATATTCTTACTCAAGCTAATAAAATATCTTTTTTTGGTTTAGGTGCGTCAGCTGTAGTTGCACACGATGCATTAAATAAGTTTTTTCGTTTCAATGTGCCTGTTGTTTATTTTGATGACATATTAATGCAAAGAATGAGTGCTATTAATAGTCGCCAAGGCGATGTTGTTGTTGTTATTTCTCATACTGGTCGTACAAAATCTTTAGTTGAAGTCGCTAGTTTAGCAAAAGAAAACGATGCAACAGTAATTGGTATTACCACTGAATGTTCACCTTTAGCTAAAGAATGTAATATTGTATTATCAATTGATGTAGCAGAAGATACAGATTTATATATGCCTATGTCGTCACGTATTGCCCAATTAACCCTCATTGACATATTAGCTACAGGGTTCACGTTAAGACGGGGTACTAAATTTAGAGATAACCTTAAAAAAGTAAAAGATAGTTTAAGAAGTTCAAGATTTGACAGAAAAGAATAATGTAAGCCCTTTACCAATTAATTTAATTTAATTTAAAAAATTAAGGATTAAAATGCCTAGAAGAACCAAAATAGTTGCAACGTTGGGTCCAGCAACTGAAAGTAGAGAAACCTTAAAGAATGTTATTAAAGCAGGTGTTAACGTTGTACGTCTTAACTTTTCTCACGGTACAGCACAAGATCACATAGATCGTGCTAATGCAGTACGTGAAATATCTCAAGAGCTAGGTGTTTATGTTGGTATTTTAGGTGATTTACAAGGACCTAAAATACGCGTATCAACCTTTAAAGATGGTCCAATCAAGTTAGCAGTTGGTGATAAGTTTGAGTTAAATGCTGAATTAGCTAAAGGTGAAGGCACTCAAGAAAAAGTAGGTATTGATTACAAAAAACTTCCTTTAGACGTTAATGTTGAAGATATCCTTTTATTGGATGATGGTCGTGTTCAACTGAAAGTGTTAAGTACCACTCTTACCTCGGTATTTACTGAAGTGACTGTTGCCGGACCTTTATCAAATAATAAAGGTATTAATCGCCAAGGTGGTGGTTTAACAGCTCCTGCGTTAACTGAAAAAGATAAAGCTGATATTTTAACAGCAGCAGAAATTGGTGTTGATTTCTTAGCTGTTTCATTTCCTCGTGACGCTGATGACATGCACCTTGCACGCTCTTTAGCAGAAGCTGCAGGCTGTGATGCTTTACTTGTTTCTAAAATTGAGCGTGCTGAAGCAGTAAACGACGACGATATTTTAGACGGTATAATATTAGCCTCTGACGTAGTTATGGTGGCTCGTGGTGATTTAGGTGTAGAAATTGGTGATGCTGCATTAGTGGGTAAACAGAAACACATTATTGCCAGAAGTAGACAGCTAAACAGAGCGGTTATTACTGCTACGCAAATGATGGAAACCATGATTGAACAACCTATGCCCACTCGTGCAGAAGTTATGGATGTTTCAAATGCGGTTTTAGATGGTACTGATGCTGTCATGCTTTCTGCTGAAACTGCTGCCGGTAAATACCCAGTAGAAACTGTTAAAGCAATGGCGGCTGTTTGTGTTGGCGCCGAAGCTCATCGTTCTGTTAACTGTTCAAGCCATCGTTTGGAATTGAAATTCTCTGAAATTTCAGAAACTATTGCTTTATCAGCTATGTACGCTGCCAATCATTTAGATGGTGTAAAAGCTATTGTTGCGTTAACGGAATCAGGACATACGAGTAAAATAATGTCTCGTATAACTTCTGGTTTACCGATTTACTCTGTTTCTAGACATAGTAAAACATTAACAAGATCAGCTATGTACCGTGGCGTTTACCCTGTAGAGTTTGATTCTACAGCAAGTAAAGAGAAAAATTTATCTACTGATGTTTTAAAAACAGTTATTGCTAAATCAGAATTACAAGTAGGTGATAAAATAATTCTTACTCATGGCGATTCAATGGAAACTGTTGGTGCAGCAAACACACTTAAAATATTGACGATTGAAGAAAAACACTTAAGTTAGATACCACCGAAACTTCAATAAAAAAGGTAGCTTTTTAGCTACCTTTTTTATTCTAAATTTTATTAGGGTCTGTTGATCTTTCAGGGTTAAATTTTATTCAATTTAAAACGAATTTAATCGCGATGTGAGCTTTGTCTAATAGTTATTCTATTAAAGAAGCGAACAGCAATGAGTAAATGCGTTTTAAATGAACCCAGAGGGCAGTACCTGTTTGAATTTATACGTCGTTATCGTATGTTCGAGTAGCTAGCTACACTTCACTTACTCTGCCTTGTCTAAATATCAAACACCTTGCTGTAAAAATAACCTCGAAAGATCAACAGACCCTAGTAACGGGTATAGATTGTAACGTTGGTATAAAAAGTCAAAATGGTAGTAATATTTACCTAATAAACTATTCACTCAATAAACTATTCACTCAATAAACCATCTATCTAATAAACCATCTGCTTAATAAACAATCTACTTAATAAATAATAAAAAACTTAACCCAAAGCATCATAATATGCTGTTCACTAATGCTGAAAAATCTTTAGCATCCATAAATCCAGTGACACGATTTTGCGTTAATTCTTCACCTTGTTTATTAAAAAATAAAATGGAGGGAAGTCCAAATACTTCAAATTTATCCATTAACTCCACACTAGTAGCAGAACTAGTATCAGTTAAGTCAACTTGTATTAATACTGTTTCTTTAAGAGCATCAATCACGATAGGAGCACTAAAAGTATAGTGTTCAAACTCTTTACAAGCGATACACCAGTCGGCATATAAATCCACCATCACAGTTTTTCCATTATCATTTGCCTGTTGTATTGCAAGTTCGAGCTCCTGTAAGTTAGCCACCATAACAAACGAATTTTCAACTTTTGCATCATGAGTATTATTAGTTTCTGTTGCAACAATGGTTGATGATTGAATAATGTTGAAACGTGGATAAACATTTTCAATTAACTTATAAGCCTGCATGACACCGTAAAATAACATGATAAAAATAAGCAAGGCGCGTACACCATGCCAAAAATTAGTAGCTGTGGATTTATTGGTTATATAAAAATAAGTAGCTGACGATAAAATTAAGCTAATCCAAAGTATTTGAATAATGGTTTCAGGCAATATGCGCTCTAGTAAAAAAACAGGTACGGCTAAAAGTAACAAGCCGAAAATATTTTTAATAATATTCATCCATGCTCCGGCTTTAGGTAGTAATTTTCCGCCAGAACTGCCTAACAACAATAATGGTAAACCCATACCTATACTAAGCGCATACAACGCAGACGCACCTAAGGCGATATCACCCGTTTGAGATATATAAAGCAAAGCGCCTGTAAGCGGAGCCGTAGTACAAGGCGAGGCGACTAAGCCAGATATAACCCCCATGCCAATTACCCCTAAAATAGAACCACCTTTTTGATTATTACTCATGTTATTTAATTTGTTTTGCCAGCTGCTTGGCAAAGCTAAATTAAATACACCAAACATTGATAATGCTAAAAATATAAACAAAATACTTAACGCAATTAATACCACAGGGTGTTGAAACGCCGCCTGAAATTGAGCGCCAGCCAGCGCAACGACTATGCCGAGTAAAGTGTAAGTAATTGCCATACCTTGCACGTAAAAAAATGAAAGTGTAAAAGCTTTTTTAGCAGTGAGCTTGTTGCCTTGACCGACAATTATTCCGGTTAAAATAGGGTACATAGGAAATACACAGGGTGTAAAAGATAGTAACAAACCGCCAACAAAAAATGCTGCTAAGGTTAGCCATAAACTATCTTGTTTAAGCATATCAGCTAATAAGTACTGCTCACTTTTAGCATTGGTTGGAGTGCTTTGAGTGGAACCTAGTTCACTTAATATTGTTGATTTATCGGTAGATGATGGCGTGTTACTTGAGTTTTTTGTCGCGTGGTTATCTGTATTATTATACGTATTTTCGATAATGAATTGATTGAGATAAACGGTTTTTTTTACTGGCGAATAACATAACCCTTTTTCTGCACAGCCCTGATACCTCACTTCTATGACAGGATCTGTTTGAGTACTGAGTAGATCAATAGTGAAAGCTAAAGAGCCGGTAAAAACTTTTTGTATACCAAAATATTTATCTTCATGATCTTCACCTACTGGCAATGTTACGTCTTTAATGGAGGCATTATCAGTAGTAAATTTAAATTGATGACGATATAAATAATAGCCGTTAGCAATATCAAAAGTAACGTTTACTGCATTGCCTTCTTGCAGATAGTTAAATTTAAAAGCCTCTTCAGGTTTTAAAAATTCATTTTCGTTACTTAGCTTACCATCACCTAGCTTTCCACCACCGAAAAGGGCAGGTGAAGATATATCAAAAATTGACTCTTGTGCACCTACGCTGGCGCTAGGTAAAAAAGTGCTTATAAAAAACACCAAAAATAGGGCAAATACTTTTTTCATCATTACACTCTTTTACTCATCAATTCAGTAAATATTACGCTATTGCATTTAGCCTGTGTAGGTGTAAATTCAATATTGCGGGTATAGATCTAACCTTGCTTGAAAAAGACCTGATAAACCCCATATATGTTTCATAAAAAACAGTTGAGGTTGTAATGTTTAAATTTTTATTCCTTTTATTTATTGTTATTCCCATTATTGAAATTGCCTTACTCATGCAAATAGGCGCATGGATAGGTTTATGGCCAACCATTGCTATAGTTATTATAACCGCTTGGTTGGGCGCTAAAAATGTTAAACAGCAAGGGCTTTCAACGTTAAATTCATTACAAACTAAAGTTGCTCAAGGGCAAGCACCCTCAGAAGAAATTATTTCAGGGTTAATGCTACTTATTGCAGGTGTTTTACTCGTTACACCTGGATTTACAACCGACATTTTTGGTTTGTTACTATTAATCCCAGCTTTTAGAAAAAGCATGGTAAACCTTTTTAAAAAATTTATGCCGGTACAAACGCTTTCTGGTTCAAGTTTCCAACATCAAACAAATTATCGCCAAGAAGAGTCAGTAAATGAAGATGTTTTTTCAAACCACAAAGCGCCCTCTGATGCTGCAATACAGCGAGGTAAAACAGTCGACGGCGAATTTGAACGTAAAGAATAAATAATTTAAATAATTTAAATAATTTAAATAATGGGCTTGTTAAGCACTAATTAACCCCCATCTTTAAAACAACAAAAACCTACATAGGTTTTGTAGCAAATTTTATTTTAGCCAAACAATCTCAGGAGAAAAAAATGAGTATTCGTCCATTACATGATCGCGTAATTATTAAACGTAAAGAAGTAGAATCTAAATCTGCTGGTGGCATTGTATTAACTGGTAGTGCGGCAGAAAAATCTACCCGTGGTGAAGTTATTGCTGTAGGCAAAGGTCGTATTTTAGAAAACGGTGACATACGTGCATTAGATGTAAAAATAGGCGACCAAGTGATTTTTAGTGAAGGCTACGGCGTTAAAACTGAAAAAATTGACGGCGAAGAAGTACTAATTCTTAGTGAAACTGACATTTTAGCGATTGTAGAATAATTTACAGCACATTCATTAACATATTTTTAAGTAACGTAATGCCACAACGTAGTACGTTATTTCAATAAGCAAATTGAGGAAGAATAAAAATGGCGGCAAAAGACATATTATTTGGTAACGACGCACGAGTAAAAATGCTACGTGGCGTAAATGTTTTAGCAGACGCAGTAAAAGTAACATTAGGTCCAAAAGGACGAAATGTAGTTTTAGACAAATCATTTGGTGGTCCATCAATCACTAAAGACGGTGTATCAGTTGCCAAAGAAATCGAATTAGAAGATAAATTTGAAAACATGGGCGCACAAATGGTAAAAGAAGTTGCGTCTAAAGCTAACGACGAAGCTGGCGATGGTACAACTACCGCTACAGTACTAGCTCAAGCCATTGTAAATGAAGGCTTAAAATCTATCGCTGCGGGTATGAACCCAATGGATCTTAAACGTGGTATCGACAAAGCTGTTATTGCAGCAGTTGAAGCACTTAAAGGGCTTTCACAAGAATGTTCAGACAATAAAGCCATTGAGCAAGTAGGTACAATCTCTGCTAACTCTGACGCCACAGTTGGTAAAATCATTGCAACCGCAATGGAAAAAGTAGGCACAGAAGGCGTAATAACTGTTGAAGAAGGCCAAGCATTAACTGACGAGCTAGATGTAGTTGAAGGTATGCAATTTGACCGCGGTTATCTTTCACCATACTTCATTAACAATCAAGAAAGCGGCAGTGTTGAGCTTGAAAATCCATTTATCTTATTAGTAGATAAAAAAATCTCTAACATTCGTGAATTACTGACTACGCTTGAAGGCGTAGCTAAAGCAGGTAAACCACTACTCATTATTGCTGAAGATGTTGAAGGCGAAGCACTAGCAACATTAGTGGTAAACAACATGCGCGGTATTGTAAAAGTTGCTGCTGTTAAAGCACCTGGTTTTGGCGACCGTCGTAAAGCCATGTTACAAGACATCGCAACATTAACTGCCGGTACCGTAATTTCTGAAGAAATTGGAATGGAGCTTGAAAAAGTAACATTAGAAGATTTAGGTCAAGCAAAGCGTGTTGTAATTTCTAAAGACAATACAACAATAATTGATGGTATTGGCGAAGAAGCCGACATTCAAGGACGTGTTTCACAAATTCGTGGGCAAATTGAAGACAGTTCGTCAGACTACGATAAAGAGAAACTTCAAGAGCGTCTTGCAAAACTAGCTGGTGGTGTAGCCGTAATTAAAATAGGTGCAGCAACAGAAGTTGAAATGAAAGAGAAAAAAGCGCGTGTAGAAGATGCATTACACGCAACTCGCGCAGCCGTTGAAGAAGGTGTTGTCGCCGGTGGTGGTGTAGCGCTAGTTCGTGCAGCTCAAGTGATAAAAGATTTAGAAGGTATTAACGAAGATCAAACACATGGTATAAATGTAGCGATACGCGCAATGTCTGCACCACTTCGTCAAATAGCAACTAACTCCGGTGATGAAGCCTCAGTAGTACTAAACGAAGTACGCAACGGCGAAGGAAACTACGGTTATAACGCTGCCGACAGTTCATACGGCGACATGCTAGAAATGGGTATTTTAGATCCAACTAAAGTAACCCGTAGCGCATTACAATTTGCCGCATCAGTTGCTGGCTTAATGCTTACCACAGAAGCAATGATCACAGATGCACCTGTTAAAGATGCTCCTGCAATGCCAGATATGGGCGGCATGGGCGGCGGTATGGGTGGAATGGGCGGCATGATGTAATCAGCCTATGATTATGTCGTAAAAGTTCATAACGTTTCAAAACCCCGTAAAGCTATGTTTTACGGGGTTTTTATTTGTCTATCAAAAATCAACTTGTGTCATAAGAGTTAATAAAGTTTCAATATTTCTAGGGGTTTAAGTGGGGGCTCGTCATTTGCATAGCCTAACAGTTTGGTGTTAACTTACAGGTGAACCCCCACTTCAACCCCCTATAGTGAGTCATGATATGAGTTTAACGGATCTTGAAATTAAGACATTATCTTGTCCAGAAGATAAAACTAAAATCAAAAAGTTTGACTCTAATGGGCTGTTTATACTCGTAAAAAATAACGGTTCTAAATTATGGCGACTTCGTTTTAAACTCTCAGGGAAAGTGCATGAAATGGCATTAGGAAAATATCCTTCCGTCCCCCTACGCGAAGCACGAAAATTAGCCGAAGAAGCAAGTGTAGTGGTCAATAAAATTTGGCCACAGTTTTAGAATCTTTGTATCTAATCTCAGATTCATTTGGCGCTAAACCAGCATTATAATGATGCGGCCTAACGTTGTTGTAATATCCGTTGATATAATCAC
>Ga0209303_1000877_pt1 | contig 21387 bp, 19 predicted proteins | sample SidtaG_3_FD_187449 | JGI IMG/M metagenome (GOLD analysis project Ga0209303, IMG submission 187449) | Marine algal microbial communities from Sidmouth, United Kingdom - Sidmouth_Asex1 metaG (SPAdes) (version 2) | ecosystem: Host-associated > Algae > Red algae > Unclassified | place: Sidmouth... | reverse complement strand
ATTTTATTCAATTTAAAACGAATTTAATCGCGATGTGAGCTTTGTCTAATAGTTATTCTATTAAAGAAGCGAACAGCAATGAGTAAATTCGTTTTAAATGAACCCAGAGGTCAGTACCTGTTTGAAATTTATACGTCGTTATCGTATGTTCGAGTAGCTAGCTACACTTCACATACTCTGCCTTGTCTAAATATCAAACACCTTGCTGTAAAAATAACCTCGAAAGATCAACAGACCTTAGTATTAATTTTGCTTATTTTTTTCGATAAAATGTTGTCTTATGATATATTTTACTGATCTAGAATAAAATAAACCTTGCTTTTTACTTCTAGCTGACGATAATCGCGACCTTAAATATTCCTACATTATTTTTGAAACAGACGTTTTGATTAATGATGGATATATCATGTATTTTCATGTTTATTTTATTCAACTTTTATCACTCATAGTTATTAATAAGCTTTTTATTTAAAATGATTTAAGAAATAAAATAAAACTGGGAATGTGGTGAAAATCCACAACTGTACCCGCAACTGTAAACAGAGCGACATATAAACCTATTTGTTTTTATTGAAAAAGGTTAAGCCACTGAGTTATTTACTTGGGAAGGCATATGTTGAGATGCTGTAAGTCAGGATATCAGGTGAAAATACATGCATTACAAGGTCGAGCGGGTCTACTCGAACATTTCATATTTTTATCTGTTTTTACTGTACAGATGAATGTGTTCTGCTTCCCCTCTTGAACCTATGCTTAACTTACTGATTCGTTTTATACGGAGTTATTATGGGACAAGTACATTTAATTTTAGGCGGTGCACGTTCGGGCAAAAGCTCGCTTGCAGAGCAACGCGCTAAAAACCTTAATTTACCTGTTACCTATATAGCCACAGCTCAAGCGCTTGATGTTGAAATGGAGCATCGCATTGCACTCCATCAACAAGGCAGACCAACACAATGGCAAACAGTTGAATCGCCACTGTTATTAGCCAAAGCTATAGACTTGCTTGTTGAAAAAAGTAAGGTTAATACTTCTGAGAACAATTCAAATAAAGGCCAATGTATCATTATTGACTGCCTAACTTTATGGGTGACTAATTGCTTATGTCAGCAAGATTTAAGCTACTTTTTGCAGCAAAAACAGCAATTACTTAAGGCTTTAATTAACAGCCAACAGTATGAAAAAATTCATATTATTTTAGTAAGTAACGAAGTAGGTCATGGCATTGTTCCTATGGGCGATTTGTCGCGCGAATTTGTTGATCAATCAGGCTGGTTACACCAAACCATTGCTGAAATTGCCAACAGTGTTGATTTTGTAATGGCAGGTATTCCTTTAAAATTAAAGGTTGAGCAAATATGAAAACCCTTATGATACAAGGCACAACGTCTGACGCCGGTAAAAGCACACTGGTTGCCGGTTTGTGTCGAGTTTTGGTTAACCAAGGTTATAAGGTTGCGCCATTTAAACCGCAAAATATGGCACTAAATAGTGCTGTAACTAAAGACGGTGGCGAAATTGGCAGGGCACAAGCACTTCAAGCAATAGCCGCTAAAGTAGATGCCATAATTGATTTTAACCCCATTTTATTAAAACCAAACAGCGACACTGGCGCACAAGTTATAGTGCATGGCAAAGCTATTTGTAATATGGAAGCTGGTAAATATCACGACTATAAAAAGGTAGCAATGCAAGCCGTGTTGGAGTCGCACCATCGGCTTGCTAACGATTACAATATTTTAGTGGTAGAAGGTGCCGGTAGCCCAGCCGAAATTAACTTACGCGCCCACGATTTAGCCAATATGGGTTATGCCGAAGCAGTCGATTGCCCCGTAATTATTGTGGCAGATATTGATAAAGGCGGTGTATTTGCGCACTTAGTTGGCACGTTAGCATTATTGTCTGAGTCTGAACAAGCGCGCGTTAAAGGTTTTATTATTAATCGTTTTAGAGGCGATATTAAGTTACTTGAATCAGGCTTAACATGGTTAGAAAAGCGTACCGGAAAACTGGTGTTAGGTGTTTTACCTTACCTGCATGATTTAGCGTTAGACGCTGAAGACGCCGTTGCTTTAAATAATAACCTGAGCAAAGCCAAGGTTAAAATTTTTGTTCCGCTACTGCCTCATATGAGCAACCACACCGACTTTGATCCTTTACGACTACAGCCGAATATTGATTTGCAATATATTAAAATAGGCGAGTCGTTAAAAGGTGCTGACTTAATTATTATACCGGGCAGTAAAAACGTTACTTCAGATCTTCAATTTTTAAAAGAACAAGGTTGGCAGCAAGAAATTAACCAACACTTACGCTATGGCGGTAAGGTGATGGGGATTTGTGGTGGTTTTCAAATGCTAGGTAAAACGATATTTGATCCACTGCATATAGAATCTCATGTTGAAGAAATAACAGGGCTGGGGTTACTTGATTTGACTACCACACTCACACACGAAAAAACCTTAACGCAAGTATCAGCTGTGATGAAATTGAATGATGAGTCTTGCACATTAAAAGGTTACGAGATCCATTGTGGTATTTCGACTGGCGAAGCATTAAGTCATCCTCTTTTGCATATTATGCATAACGAGAAGGTTATTGCAGATGGTTGTATTTCAAATGACAATCAAATTATAGCCACTTACCTACATGGATTTTTTGATTGCCCAGAGCCGACTCAGAAAGTTTTAGATTGGTTAGGAATAGCCGAATTAGATCAACCTGTTATTGATATTAACCAACACCGAGAAGTGCAATTAGATCGCTTAGCTGATGTATGTGTAGAGCATTTAGCGTTAAACAAAATTCAAAAGATTATTGAAGAAGGTGTCGATACAACCCCTGTTCAATAACGTACAAATAAAACGTAGACACGACAATAATTTAGCTGCATATACCCATCACACCTCAAGCTCTGAACCTGCCTCTTGAGGTGGGATGTGTATACATAACGGCTTAATCTATTGTTATAACATAATAAATTTAAGGAAAGAGGATGAAAATTCCTCACTGCCCCAGCAACGGTAAATGCACATAAATAATGCATGAGTCCGACCGCTTAAATTTATTTAATAAAGTCGTGAGAACACGGCTACCAAGTGATGCTGAGGGCATCATTAATGAGGTAAATATGAAGAATATACAAATTAAACAATCAATTAATTTTAAAAAATCAGTACTTTTGCTTGCCATTTATAGTGCTATTTCTATTCCAGTAACTGCGTTAGAAAACACGCAAAAAAGTACCACTGAAAAAAACGTTGAACGCATTACAGTTACAGCAACTCGTTCAGCCTTAAATATTGATGATGCACTTACTAGCCAAGTGGTTATTACACGTGCTGACATTGATTTGCTTAATCCGGTATCAATACTTGATTTATTATCTAGCTTGCCCAGTGTAGATGTTGCTAATAATGGTGGAAAAGGTCAATCGTCATCTATCTTTTTACGCGGTAATAATTCAGATCATACGCTTGTTGTTATTGATGGCATTCGCGTAAGTTCAGCTACATTGGGTAGCACTAGTTTTAACAGTATTTCACCTGAAATGATTGAGCGTATCGAAATTGTACAGGGCCCTCGAGCATCTTTATGGGGAGCTGATGCAATAGGGGGGGTTATTCAAATATTTACACGTCAATTACAAAGTGGTGAGCATTTTGTTGGCGCCAGTATAGGTAGTGACGAATACCGTAAGTTTAAAGCGGGTATTGGTTTAAAACATGGTGACGGACAAACCAGTGTAAGCGTTAGTAGTGAACGAGCCGATGGTTTTGATGTAAGAGACACAACAAGTGTAGCTGACGCAGATAACGATGGTTATAAATTCACGTCAATTGCTGTTCGTGGTCAACAAAAAATTAATTCAGATCTTGCCATTGATTGGCTACTCTCCAGTGACGAGGGTGAAAATGATTCTGACGGTTTTTACAATGGTGCCAATATTGATAGACATGCATGGTTAGTTCGTGGGAGTTATGAAAGCCAATTAAGTGATATAAAAAATTATACTTTAGTAAGTTTAGGGCAAAACAGAGACAAGGTGGATAGTTTAAACGGTGTTGATTCTCAAGGAATTATCGAGACTCGTCGTGATCAATTATCAGTAATAAACAACAGCCAGTTCAATGAAAATTTTCAAATGAATGTGGGCGTTGATTTTTATCAAGATGATATATCTAAAAGTACGTTAGTATTTGCTGATGAAAAACGTAATATTACCGGTGTATTTGCTCATAGTTTGTATACAAAAAACAACTGGACATTTGAAGGTTCTGTTCGTAATGATGAAGTTCAAGGAGTTGATTCTGAAATTACCTATAATTTAGGTACAGGGTATGCTTTTAATGAGAACAGTCGCTTAGTCTTAAATCATGGCACAGGTTTTAAAGTTCCTACATTCAATGATCTGTATTACCCACTTTATGGTACGCCTACGCTAAATTCTGAGCGTTCAGAAACTACAGAGTTATTTTTTGAAACTAAACTAGGCGCCGTTGATACTCGCATTAACGTTTATTATTCAAAAATTGATGAGCTAATTGGGAGAAATTCAGAAGGTAACGCCGGTAACTTTGATGAAGTCATTATTAAAGGGGCTGAAATAAACGTTAACCTTACTGCTGCTGGCGGCACACATGATGCAAATTTCTCATATACCGACGCAGAAGATCAACAAACTAACGAACAGCTCGTTCGTCGTGCCAAAGAAAAGTTTAATTACAAGTTTACCACTTCAATTAATGTTGCGGATCTTTTTGCTGAATATAAATTTGTAGGTAAAAGAGAAGACAGTGTTTATCGTCAAGCCAACGTTGAACTGGGTGCATACCAACTAATTAACTTAGGTTTAAATGCACCTTTATCTAAAAGTGTCGTATTAAATGCTCGTATTACTAACTTGCTTGATAAGGAATACCAAACAGCTAACAGCTACTTCACACAGGGTCGTGCGCTTTATGTTGGTATAACTTACCAAAATTTTTAAATTTTAAGTAAGTAAATAGGTAAGTAAATGCTAAACGAATTAAGTACTTAATTTTAACGTTACAGGCATGGTTTTGCTTTTTTATTTTAAATATCAACCACTTAAAAACCCTACAAGTTTATTCTTTTAGGGTTTTTTATTTATTCACGTGTAATTTTGCTATTAACTTATTAACTTTTGTCATTGCGAGCTAAATTTTTAATAACAACGGCGGTTTAATAAGAAAACTTAAGAGAAGTTGTTAAATCGTGAAAGGTAAATACCTAATTAAATAAATATTGGCTATAAATTATGTACTCTCTGTAAAAATAACTACATTAAAAAGTTTATAAATTATTTTCAATAAACCCTTTACAACGCAAATGATAATGATTACTATTAAGTTGTTGGTTAGGGGCGAGTCCACTACTACTTAATCTTAACCACAGAAAAACCTGGTTTTACGTTACAGGACGCGTAAAACCAGGAGTTCCTCTTAAGTAATGCAGGGAAATTTATCTCCGACCATTAACTGTTCCCCAATAGTTAATGGTCGTTTTTTTATGTTTTTTTCTCTTTCTGATTTTTTACTCAGCTCTTTTAATCATGTTTTTTAGCGCAAGACAATGGTTACCCAAGATTAGTGTTACGCAATATCATTGTTATACAAGATAAACGTTAAAGCTTTTTTTAGTTTTTCTAATCCACATTGGGTAGTAATGCCCATTCTTATTTTGTCTTTTTCATCGGTTAAGCGAACATACACAGCTTGTTTACACAGTAAGTTATATAGTTTTTCGGCGGTGGTTGATTGACAAAAATTTAGCGTTAAAAATAAGTCATTCCCATTAATATCAGCAATAATATTATTGCCTACAACATGCCACAATAAAGATTCTTGTTGCTTTCTTAATGCGTTTAATTTTAATTTTTGTTGTTGGTGCCAAGTCTTATCGTTAAGTGCATGCAGCGCTACAACTTGTGCCGGACCATTAACTTGCCAAGGGCCTAAATGTTCGTTAAAAGTTTTGCACCAGTTTTTATTGGCGACTAAAAAACCTATACGAATACCGGCTAAACCAAAAAACTTACCAAACGAGCGAAATACTAAGGTATTACTATTTTCAGTTGTTGAGCACATTGATTGTTCGCTTGAAATCACATCAATAAACGCTTCATCGATCACCAATAACCCCTTAAGTTTTTGCATTAATAGTTGATATTGCATCAGCGTTTTACGCGAAAATAATTTACCAGTAGGATTGTTAGGATTAATAATAACCAATACGCTGTTCAGGTAAATAGTATCTATTGGTGGTAACTCATCTAAATAAAAATGTAACTCGTAGCCAGCCTTTCGCCATGCTTGAGCATGTTCCTTGTAGCCATATTTGGGTAGGTAAACATGTTGAGAAGTGCTATTTTTTAGCTGCCATAATTCAGGCAGTGCTTTTATTATGGTTTGGCTACCGTTTGTTATGGTTATGTGCTCGCACTGGTAATAATGTTTAGCTACAGCTAATAACTCGCTATTACTTTGGGGTAAGTTTTGCCAGATACTTAATGGAATATGCGGAATAGGGTAGCTGGTTGGTGCAATACCTGTTGATAAATCAAGCCATTGTTCTGCAGGTATTTTATATTGGTTAGCTATTTGCTGAAGCTGTCCGCCGTGGATAAGCGTCATGAAGTGATCTCACTGAATTTATGGTTGGTTGTGTGTAAACGCGATAAAGCTAATTGCTTGCCATAGCAATACAATTAACGTGAGTATTATAGCGGCTCTATTAACAATTGAGATACTTTTAGGGATATCTTCAACTGCTATATTTTCACCACAACCTAACGTAACCGATTCAACTATTTTACCATTATATTGCGCTTTTCCGCCTAGCTTTTTATTCATCACAGTTGCACCTGCTGCCATAACCCAGCCGCCATTATGGCTTTTGTATTTATTACCTTGTTTATAGGCATTTGCTAATGATGTAAGGCATTCACCTTGAATGGCATATAACAAGGTGCATATTTTTGCACTAATAAACCCTAATGCATCATCAAGCCGAGCACTGGCGAAACCAAAAGAGTTAAATTGTGATGTACGATAGCCCCACATTGCATCTAACGTATTGGCAAAACGATGAATAATAACTAATGGCGCACCGCCAATAATAAAATAAACAATAGAGGCTACAACAGAGTCGTGACCGTTTTCTAACATCGATTCAACCGTGGCACGAGATATATCATTAGGTGTTAATTCAGCCGTTTCTCTACTCACTAAATAACCAGTGAAGCGTCTAGCTTGAGATAAATTATTAACCGATAAAGGATAATAAACTTGCATTGCATGTTGATACAGACTGTTAAGCCCAATGGCTAAATACAATACACTAGCATCTAGTAGTATTTGCCAATACCAAGTTAATTGATTGAGATATAAAAAATAAACTAATGGAATAGGTAAAACTAAAATAGCCCATGCGAAGGCGCCTAATAATACTTTTTTAAGACTTCTTTTATTTTTATGGTTTTCAATAGCACTGTTTATCTTTTTTTCAAAGGAGTTAAACCGTTTTTCTAATTGGTTTGCTAACCAGCCAAAACCCACTAAGTAATGATAACTTTTAGCTTCACCTAAGTACTTATCAAGTAGTAAAGCTAAAATGATTGTTAGGGTTGTTGCATAAGAGGGTAATATTGTTATTAACTCTACAAAAAAATCGTTCAACGTCATTATTTCTCTTAAATCATGGATAACAAATTAATCGATTAGGCGACTAATCATAATAGTCAGACTAATCATAATGCAGAGGTAAGCTGAAAGGTTGCTGTATTGTGATCATAATTTAGTGCAGTAATACAACCATTTGCAAATAAATCGTAAGCATTTCTAGTAGAGTTAATACCTATATAACCATAAAAGCAACGTAATGCCTCGCCATGAAAAACAACTAAAATATTTGTGTGTTTATGCTCTATTGCAATATTTTCAAGGGTATTGTAAATGCGTTCACCGCAAGCAATTGCGCTTTCGCCACCTAAAGGAGTCAAGTCTGTATATTGGTGAAGTAACTCATGGTAATTAATTGTTTGTGACAAAATTGAGATTTTTTTACCTTGTAATTCGCCTAAGTTACGTTCAATAAGCCCTATATCTATTTGTATTGAGCTTTTTAATAATGCGTTACAAATTTCAGCACTTTTAATCGCACGACCTAAATTAGATGAAAAAACCCAAGCTATTTTATTATTTATAACGGCTTGAGCTACATTAGCTGATTGGCTTTTGCCTAGCTCGGTTAATGGGCTATCAAGTTGGCCTTGTAAGCGCTGTAACTTATTCCACTGAGTTTCCCCATGACGAGCTAAATATAAAGTTGTTTTCATTTCGAGCTTCATTAAATAATAGCAGCGCAGCATAACTAAATAGTGATTAAATAGCACTGTAAATGGCGTGAAGGTGGTAAATAAACGTGAATATTATGTAAGCTTAGCCATAGTACTTAGCCATGATATTATTTGCTTTGGTGGGTTTATAAATTTGGGATTGTGGTTTTAAGTAATAAAATGCCGAGAAGTTTTCATTTTTATAATAAAAACAACAAGTCGATAAAAATTTGGGTGGCCCTTTCTACTGTAATGTTTATTTACCATTTAGCTGTTATGTAAACCAGCTAAATAGTATTTTACAGGCTAATTAAGTAGTGCTAGTGAGCCAGTTCTATTATTCCCCAAACACCTAAATTGTTCACAGTAATAACATAATCGCCATTTGCGTTTGATGTAATATTAGCATTTACTGAGCTTGCGCCCGGTAAGTGTACTGTGGCTTGTGTTAACGTTTCACGAAAGTAATTCTGTGGAATAGCAATTTTTACATTGTTAATGATGGGTGTCACCCCGTTTGCTGGATTGACTGGGCGGTTTAATAATTGAACAACATAAGGTGCGTTAGTATTACTTTCATGCACTCTTGAAAGCGCTGTAACGGTTGCATCTGCTGGTGCATTATTAACGGTTACCGATATGTTGTTTGCTTTAAGCGCATTAATTGCCGCGGCATCAGCATTGTTACTTAAATCCAATACCTTGGCACTATTAGCATTTAATAATGCATTTTGTTCAGCGGTTAGGTAATTACGATCTGCATCAACAATAATAGTGCTTAAACTATTTAATTTCTCTTGCGTAGGAACAAAAGCAAGACCTGGATCACCAAACGGTAATAAATCAAAGTTTAAGTTGTTTTCAATTAAATAACGAATGCTGGTTTGTAAAACACCACTGCCATCAATCCAAGTGGCGTCAAGCGAAGCCATCATTGGTGATACTAGACCTACGTTCGAAAAAGCATCATAGCCATCAAGTAAATTACTATTTTCATCAGCAAATTGGTAAATATCACGATAGTTATCAGCATTTGGAGACCAAACACCAGCATCACCTATCCAAATATTAGCAGGAATAGAGAAAATGGCACCCATTGCATAAGATTGCGCTATCCATGTACGAGCAAGCGCAGGTGATTTTCGGTCGTAAAGGTTTTTAAAATCAAAAGGATACGGAAAGTATACTAACGTTTTATCTACCGCTTCTGCATTCTTTAAATGAGTGATAATTGGAATGGGCATTTCATCAGTGACGGTTGATGACATGGCTAATTCGCCTGCTAAGAAACTAATGTTTTTATCAAAAATATATCCTCGCGCTTCAGATAATGCTGTGGTTGCGCCTACTTCAATGGTTGAATTAATTGAACGAATATATTCAAGTACTTCACCCATTTTTTCATTTAATACATCGCGGTTAAAGTAAATAAAATCATCAAATAATGGAATACCACTACTAATCCTATTGGCAGCAGCCATATAAGTTGTATGAGTGTAGCCAGCACTTACAAGAAAGTTTTTATAGTTAAAGTTATTAATATTACTAATACCTTTAGTAGCAAGTTCGGCACTTGTATATTTATTACGCATGTAATCTCTAAAGCCATCCATTGACCACGTAGAAAAATCACCACCAAATTGATTTAAATCAGTTGATCGAGTGGATGAAGTTTGTGAATCAAACATAATATGCGACACATTGGCGCTTAATAAAGCATCTACTTGAGTTTTATAATAATCAACAAATGTTGGGCTGTGATTACTCATCCAACCATTAGGATAACCTTTGTAGTTAAGGTTTCCCATAAAGGTCATAGTAATGATTTGATCGTCTAGTGTACGGGCCCAATGTGCTGTTGGGTCACCTACGTAATCAATAAACCAACGGAACCCCCAATCAAACTCTCCGCGAGCTACATAATCTAATCCTTGGTTACGGTAATTTTGTACTAGGTTAGCCCAGTTTGAAACTACAGCACTATCATCAATATGCTCTTCAGGCATGTGCCCCCAAAATGCACCTGTTGCGCCAAAATCACTAAACGCAGGTAGTTGTGAGTTTTGTGGATAAGTAAACCAAACAGAAGATTTTTCAATTTTGAGATTTGCAGGAATTGCAATTGGGTCTTCTAAGTGTATAACACCAGCGGTATCTGGCGTGCCAGTACCCGGATCAATACCTCCGTCGGTATTGCTAGAAACATAAGAAAAAGTAACAGAATTGCCATTCCACTGCCAATTCGAACTACCATGGCTTTTAACACGTATAGTATTAATACCCGCAGTATTAACCACAACATTACCGTTTAACGAAAAGTCTTGGTAATTATCCCAGCCGCCGGTTTCTCCAAGATAACCCGTTGATACCGTAGTGTTATTTACGATAATTTCAGCACCGATTTGACCTTTTATAGTAGATCCAGCTGCTATTGAAACACTATAGGTACCTGTTTCAGGAAAATTTATATTGTAATCAGCGTAATCACCAACGGTATTAAAATTAATTCCGTTACTTGTTTTTCCAAAACCTAGAGTATTATCACCTGGAACAGCTGCACCATTTTTACCTGTATTAGTGAAGCTTTCTAATTGAACGACCAAATCTTCAACTGGTGTACTTGCATCTGTGTTGTCTTCAACATTATTGGTTGTGTCAGTATTAATGGGATTTTCTTGGTTTAATGTAAATGAATCTAAGTTCCACTGCCAATTAGATCCAACGGCATGTAAACGAATTGTTGAGGCACCCGCCGGCAAAGTAACTAAATGAGGAGAGTTAAGTGGTTGAAAATTATCCCAACTACCTAGAGGTACGGTTGTTATATTTTGACTAACCCAATTACCATTTATGTTAACCAGAAACTCTATTCCTGGGTTAGTAGTCATACTAGTGCCTACCAAATATTCAAGAGAATATTCACCGCCATTGGTAGTAATGTTGTAATCAACAAAGTCACCTGCGTTGACATAACTTATTGCTCTGCCACCAGCAACTGAATGAACAGTAATAGGATTAGGCTGTCCATCATCAAAAATGCCACCATAGTTTGAAAAATTTTCTGCTTGAATAGTAATGGTATCAGCGTGCGCAACTGTGCTCAAAGCCATAACTGATAAACATGATAAGGTTACTGCTTTACTAATAATTGTTTTTTTAAATGTGTTATTCATACTAATTCCCCGATCAGACTAACTTTTATTTTAAGTGCTTTATGAGTGCCTTATTTATAGTTTTGTACACTGAATAAGCGATTATATTTAATTTACTGGTTTTGTATGTAAAACATACTATTTCATAAGAACATAAAAATTTATAAAATGTTAGCGGGTTTGTAATTAACTATGTTTTAATTGATCAAATTTAAAGCAGTTGGTTTTATTTAACGTTATGATAATTAAGGTTAAAATTAATTTTTTTGTTTTTAATAACATATTAACAATTTATTGGTTACGAAATGTGTTTACAAAATATTATTAATTGGATTGAAATTTTAGCTTAACAGTAAGTTATTTTGCGTAAGCAAAAAGGAAGGTTTATTGAAATTAGGAATGGGATTTCCTCAATGTCAAGAAGCGTGTTAATCTTATACTTTCATAACTTTATCGCGCCTGTCTTGATAGATTTTACGGATGTTATCTATGACGCAAATTAATAAAAAATCATCATCTGAAACAGATATTATTACCAAGTTTATCATGCCAGCAATACTGCAATCTGGTTGGGATGATCTCACTCAAATACGACAAGAAGTTAAGCTTCGCGATGGTAAAGTTGTTGTTCGCGGAATGGCGGCTGTACGTAAAACTGTGAAGTCAGCCGATATAGTTCTTTATTATAAGCCTTCAATCCCTCTAGCTGTGGTCGAAGCTAAATCCAATAAAAAAACAAAGCTAACAGGTATGCAGCAAGGTTTAGACTATGCGAGCTTGCTTGAAGTCCCGTTCATATTTACATCGAATGGTGACGGTTTTATATTTCATGACAAAACTAATCTCCAAGCACTTGAAACAGAAATAAGTTTAGAAGAATTCCCAAGCCCTCAAGAGTTATGGAACAAATTTTGTGTCTGGAAAGGTTATACAAAAGCTCAGCTACCTGTCATCACTCAAGATTATTACGACGATGGCAGTGGAAAATCACCACGCTACTATCAGATACAAGCAATAAATAAAACGATTGAAGCAGTATCATTAGGTAATGATAGAGTGCTGTTAGTAATGGCAACAGGCACGGGTAGAACCTACACTGCGTTTCAAATCATTTGGCGACTCTGGAAGTCCAAAGCCAAGAAACGTATTTTATTTTTAGCTGATAGAAATATCTTAGTTGATCAAACTCGCATAAATGATTTTCAGCCGTTTGGTCAAGCTATGACAAAGATCACAGGCCGCACCGTTGATCCAGCTTATGAAATACATTTGTCGTTATATCAAGCATTAACTGGCCCGGAAGAATCGCAAAAAGCATTCAAACAAGTAGACCCAGACTTTTTTGATTTAATTATCATTGACGAGTGTCATCGTGGTAGCTCAGCAGATGACAGCGCATGGCGTGAAATCTTAGAGTATTTTGGTTCGGCGACCCAAGTTGGCTTAACCGCCACACCTAAAGAAACCGACGAAGTTTCTAACAGCGATTATTTTGGTGACCCTGCTTATACCTATTCACTGAAACAAGGTATAGAAGATGGCTTTTTAGCGCCGTATAAAGTAGTTCGTGTCGATATTGACGTTGACGTTGACTTACAAGGGTGGCGACCAACAAAAGGCCAGAAAGACAAACAAGGTAATAAAATTGAAGACCGTATCTACAACCAAAAAGATATGGATAGAACACTCGTTATCGATGAACGAACTCAGCTTGTAGCAGAAACAATAACGAATTATTTAAAACGCACTGATCCAATGTCTAAGACCGTTGTGTTTTGCGCCAATATCGATCATGCCGAAAGAATGCGTCGTGCCTTAATCAATTTAAATCCAGAACAAGTAGTCAAAAATGATAAATACGTGATGAAGATCACGGGAGATGACGAAATTGGAAAAGCGCAACTAGATAACTTCATTAATCCTAAAAAAGCCTACCCAGTAATAGCAACCACCTCAGAGTTAATGACCACAGGGGTCGATGCGAAAACCTGTAAATTGGTGGTGCTAGACATCAATATGGCAAATACTTCAATGACCAAGTTTAAGCAGATCATTGGCAGAGGAACCCGTATCGATGAAAAATACAATAAATTATGGTTTACCGTTTTAGATTTTAAAAAAGCTACTGAACTATTTGCCGACGACGCATTTGATGGTGTACCAGAAAAAATATTAAAAGTAACACCTGATGACGTTATTGATGTTGAGTCTGACTTTGATGAATTGCTTGATGGTGTTGGAAATGATGAAGAAGGTGATATCCCTTCAATAGAAGAACCTGCCGCTAATTATAGCAATGAGCAATCAACTGAACAGAAACTTAAAAGTATCATAGATAGTAGAATGACCTCTTTACGCAGAGCGTCATCATTTGAAGAAAAAGGCTTAGGTGATGAATTATTTTGAAGATCTCCTAGTGATAAAAAAATGATTTTAGGCGCGACGTTTGCCTTTTGGGATAAGCTTGATTATCAAGAGTCTTTTGAACATCATTCTACAGTTTATTATACGATTTCTTCAATTTTACAACGGTTAAGGACTGTAGCTAAAAAGACCGGTATTGTTCCACTAGGTGAGGGGTATATTATTCGCCAGTTAGATCCTTTAATGTTTGATCGATTTAATGAAGGTGTAATACAAGCGTGTATTTTGCGAGCAGCAAAACCAAGAGAGTTAGACTATAGCTCTGATGATAATCAGAGTCGGATAGTAGTTTCGCTAATAGAAAGAATGCTTGTTATGTCAAATGCGGATGAATCTGAAGGGTTACCAGAGTTTTTAATGGCTCTGTGTACAAAAAAACTTCAAATAAGAACAGATCATTTACTGGGGCTACAAAGTCATGGAATTGATAAAGACGTGTTTCCTTTTGTTTGGGCACTTGCTGAACAAGCGAAAAGAGAATTATTTGGGGAACACAAAGAACAAATTGCTAAGTTCTAATTAATGAGAGTTTAATTTGATTTGTATTATAGAAATTCAATACCAAATGAAACAAGGAGCTACAGCTCCTTATCTTTGCTTGGCTGATAATGATAAAAAGTATGTTATCAAACGGCAACGAGCTGGCTTTGAAGGTTGTATAAAGGAATGGTTGTTTGGCAAGTTAGGACAGTGCTTTGGTTTACCTATACCAGATATCGAACTTGTTTATGTTGATGACTCATTACTTGAATATAATGATGATTATCAATTTGAAATTGGTGAAGGGGTTGCGTTTGGCTCTGAGCATATTCCTGATTTGCAAGAAGTGAATTACCAACAGCTAAATGGCCTTCCTCAAAGCAAGTTGCAAGATCTGTATGTCTTTGACTATTGGATACGTAACGCTGATCGAAATTTAAGTGAGTTGGGTGGCAACCCTAATTTATTTTATAAACACTCAAATTTAGAGCTGATTGTATTAGATCATAATTTAGCATTTGATCAGTATTTTCAGCTTGATAATCATCATCAATTTCATGTAAGTAGCCAGTTTTGGCCTGCACAAATTGATTACGACTTACTACAAAACTATGAAGAAAGAATGAAAACTGCAATGACTAATTGGGACGATTTAGTCGCAGATATTCCAGACGATTGGAAAGAAGGTGTAGCTGATTTTGATGGTTTTATGGAGCAAATAAAGCTAATATTAAATGATTATCAAAACAAACAATTTTGGGAGGGGCTAAAATGATTGAGTTTAAGAACACTATGATTACAAAGAATGCGCAGTGCATGTACGCAGTTGTTCGTTTTATGCCCTTTGCTGAGACAAGAGAATTTGCTAACGTAGGTGTGGTTGTAATCGCTCCTAAGCTAGGTTTGTATGACTTCAAACTTGCGCCTAAAACATTTAAAAGAGTAACTCACTTTTTTGATGACTTAGATGGTGTTGTGTATAAACATGCTATTGAAGGCTTCGAAGAGGAACTTAAGCGAATTCGAAATTATCTTGTTCATAACCATGTGCAGGGAAAAAGCTTAGTTGATTACTTTAAAGAAGTTACGCGTACTAGAGAGTCTGTTTTACATTTTGGTGAAGTAGGCACAATGCTTACTGACAATATCAATGTAGCAGTAGACAAGTTATACGACCGTTTAATAGGCCGTAATTTTACTGAGAGCAAAGAATATAAAGAACAATTGATGGTTCGAGCTTTAAAGAAACAATTAACGTCAAAACTTCCGTCTGGTATTCGTTATACACAGAAAAACCTTAAAGCAGGTATTTTTGATATTTCTGTGCCGTTAGCCACGCGAATTGACGACAGTTATCGAATTATTCGACCATTAGCCTTTGAACAAAAAAATGTTCTACTTGCAATGGAGCATGGTGAAACTTGGGTTGGTCGATTGAAAAAATTGATTGATTCTGGCGTTGTTCAAGCAGAAAAGGCTTTAGTTGCATTTGAAAAACCTGTGCATCGTAAACTAGAATTTATGAAGGTTTATGAAGATGTGGCGGGGGAGATCAAAAACCTTGGTGCATTAACTAAAGATTATGCTGATACTGAAAGTATCATTAATTTTGCGTCTGCTGATCTATCACCTGAAAGTGTTGAAAATGGGTTCCAGCATTAGTTTATTGTTGCAGAACTACTAATTTAAAAGCTCAGATTAACACTCTGAGCTTTTTTATTTTAGAGGTTAACATGTAGCTATGTATAAATGAGGGTTCGAATTCTCGTTAACCCTCTATTGATGAAACACCCTCCTGCAACCGCATTATGAAAGGTGAAATGGTGAACACTTCACTTCATGCTATCGATAATACCCATTTGAATTTACTAGCCGTAGCTTCAGGTGGTTTTTAATCATCGAAATCGCTATCTTCGAATTCAGCATTCTCAGTAGTCGTACTATCTAACCTGAGATCTGCTTAAGAGCTGCATTTTCTAAACTGCCATCAATCCAAATTCACTCGCTGATAATTTAATACGTGGCTTTTGCTCCTTTAAGCAATAAGCCACTATTCCTGAAATTACATTTAGCATGAAACCTGTCTCACTTCGGTGGCGACTATGCTCAACTTGTGAAATATTTTTTAGCTGGTCATTTATTGTTTCAATAATGTATCTCTTTGATAACATTGCTCTATCAAATATAAATATTGCTTTAGCCTTCATGTTTTTACGTACGGTAGTCACTAAATCGATACCATTTTCAGTTAATTTTTCACTGAGCTTTTTACCAATATATCCTTTATCCGCATAAAGCTTTCCGTAAAGGTTTTTGCATAACTCAGGGATTGGCGTTCTATCGTTTGTATTGCCTGGTGTTATCTTCAGAGAAATAATTTCACCTATGTGGTTAATCAATAAATGTAGCTTAAAACCGTAAAACCAGCCCATGGTTCCTTTTCCTCGTTTGGCTACACCATCAAATACTCGATTACGTGGGATACGAATGTTGTGACATACTTTCAGGCTTGTTGAGTCGACAAAGGCAATACCTGTGGGCTTTCCTTTAACCGTTTTAAAATAAGCGCACATAGGAATAATTAACGCGGACATTTTATGTAAGAAACGCGTATAGCTTAATAAGGTCGGGAAGTCTTCTCGCCAATATCGTTGGACTAATCCAATATAGAAGTTCTTGAAATCCCTATGGTTTGATTGATGAAAAGCAATAACAATCGTCATGCATTCACTCGTCGTCATCTTTGATTGACGCCTTCGCTTCTTAGTCCCATTGGCGATTAACTCGGCTTCCCATACAGGTAAAAATTTATGACAAAAATCATCGACATCACAAAATATATCTATTAACTTATTCATATGCCCACCTTTGTTGCTTTCAAATCGTTTTTAGTCGAAAGATCTGATCGCGAGGTGGGCAATTAGTTCAATCCTTATCCAGTTTTCAGGTTAAAAAATTACTGGTATGAAATAACTACCTTGGGTTATAACCTCGAAATTATTGATTTGGAAAAATGGTGATAAAATTGTAAAAGTAGGTTTGGTTTAGAGAGTGGTTTAAGGTGTAAACTAAAGTTTGAGTATTGCTATTACATATGAGTTTTTTATATTTTATTAAACGTTTCAAAAAAACAAAACGATAAGTGTTTTTTTGAGGCTTCTGTTAAGAGTAACTTTTTATTTTATAGGCATTTAACTTATTGATGTTTATAATGCTCATTATTATTTCAGGCGACAGCCATATTTATAGAGCTTTATAGCACATGACTTTTCCAAACGATGAAACTGGCCAAGTACTTGCAGAAATGCAAGCGGCAGGAATTGATTTAACACTTGTTCATAACGTGGTTTTTTTCCACTTATTTGCACAAAAAGAAGATGCACAAGCAATGATAGCGCACCTTGAAGAAGTAGCTCCAGACATTAACTGCGATATACACCCAGACGAAACACCCAATGTATGGGATGTAGACTGTTCAATAAAATTAACCCCTATTTACGATGCGATTGTTGCACAAGAAGCTCAATTTGAACAAATAGCGACAAAATTTAATGGTTATAACGACGGGTGGGGAATAGAGGCATAGATTTTTAATCTATTTAGCTTGTTGCATAACGCTAAGCTCGGGCTTAAAAGCTATTTATTGCTGTTAATTTTTATCAACATGAAATTAATAGAAGCTACTGTTTTAACTGAACAATATAGAAAAAAACAACAATAAAAATCAGTAGCAATGAAAAATAAAGCACTTGATTAACACGCTTTGCCACATAAATAATATCGTTAGGCGTAGGCTCTAACACGTTATTATTAAAACTAAGGCGGCGTAGTTTTTCGTTGTTGTACATGGCGACACCGCCCGTTTTTTTACCTATAACGAGCGCAATACAATGCACTGCGATGGCGTTATCTAAACGAAAAAAGTCTTTATTTAATTTTTGTAAATTCAATATAAAATGCTGACCAATAGTGCCTAATAATAAAAACATTACAAAAAGCCGAGTGGGTAACCACTGTAATAGTTGCACCATATTATTTACAAAAGCTCCAAAAGCTTGGTATTGCCTTTGTTTAATATTCCAACTGTAATGCATTTCGAGTAACAGCCTAAAAAATAGTGCTGCATAAGCACCACCTAAAAAAAAGAAAAACGCGACGGTAAAACACTGCTGAATTGTTTGCAATAGTTGCATTTCAACACTCGCTTTTGTTAACCCTAGCGATGATAATTTATTGGTATTTCTTAAAGTTAAAGGCTCGATTAAGCGTTTAGCCTCATCAGAGTTATTAGCAATTAATGCTTTCGCTATTTTTATTGAAGATCTAGTTAGCCCAAACGATCCTAAAGCAAAGTACAATAAAAAGCCCTGCCACAACCAATTAACTTCAATAAAACTTTCAAACAACCATAAAATAATCAATAAAGGCGATAAGGTTACCAATGCAGCCAGTAAGCCTGCAATTTTTTGTTGTTGAGCGCTATTGTTTTGATTGTTGACTTTATTAGCGAGCTGTAAGCAAAAAAAGCGAAACCAATGCATAGGCTCTTTGATGAAAAATATAGACAATAATATTTTCACTAAAACCACCACTAAAAATATAAGTAAAGTGGTTAAAAATGGCAGTTCTAGTAAAAAATTATTCATATACAGGTCTATTTATTTAAATACACTAAGCAGTTAGCTTAACGACTTGTTTTTTAGTACATTCAACATGTTCAATACAAGCTGAGACGAATTAATTGAGGCTGTTTCTAAATAAGCTTCAAAAGAAGTTGGTGATTCTTTCCCAGCAATATCAGACATCGAACGAATGATCACAAAAGGTACACCTAACTGATAACAGGTGTGCGCAATGGCGGCACCTTCCATTTCAACGGCTGCCATCGTGGGGAAATTTTTACGTGCCTTAGTAATATCATCATCAGCGGTCATAAATGTATCGCCGGTGGTAATTAATCCTAATAAAGTATTTATGGCAGTATCTGAGGTTGAGCTTAATTTTTCAATGCCTTCTTGCGCCGCAGAAACTAGTGTTTTATGAGGAATGTATGCGGCCGGATTGCCCGGTAATTGACCTATTTCGTAGCCAAATGCAGTTACGTCAACGTCGTGGTATCTGACTTCGGTGCTTATTACAATATCACCTACTTTAAGCGATTGATCAAAGCCACCGGCAGATCCGGTATTTACAACATAATCAGGACTAAATTTTTCAATTAAAAAAGCGGTAGCCAAAGCTGCTGCCACTTTACCAATGCCAGATTGCACTATAACTACTGAGTTTTCGTTTAGCGTGCCTTCATAAAAAGTATAACTTGCGTACTTAGTTGTTATGCAATTTTCAAGCTTGGCTTTTAAAATAGCGACTTCTGGTTCCATTGCGCCGATAATTCCTGCTTTCATCAAATAATTCCCACTTTTATCAAGAGTTTTGTATGTTTATTTAAAAAATAATAGCGTAATTATAGCGTTATTAATTGTTAAAAGCAGGAGGTAATTATTCTTCCAAGCAACTCTAATAATAACTCCCCCTAACAGTTAAAATAATAACTGTTAGGGGGAGAATGTTTAATAATGAAAACTTAACGACTAATGAGGAAGTGCTGCAATACTGGGTTTAGGTGCCGGTATTTGGCGAGTAGTGTTAGATTTATTTAAAGACTCTAACTGTGAACGGGCTGCTGCAGGAGTTAGCACACCAGTATCTTTTGATCTGACTCGTATCATTGGTGCAGGTATTATTTTACCTTTCATTTTAGGTTCGGGTGTTGGTGTACTAATTAAGCGGGTATTAATGCACGAACGTATTTCCTCAACGGTATAATTTGCTTTTACTTTTATTCTTAAATGTGGGATTGATGCAGCCTCTAAAGCGCCACTAACAAACCAATCTTTTTTTACTTTGTAGCCCTTTCCTTGAGTGTCTACTAAGTCAATCACACCTAATAATTTCATTGAACTACGCTCACACAATACAAAATCTACATATTTTTTTTCTGCACTTTTTGCTGCCGATTGGCTCGCTTTAGGCGATACGCCGTTACGGATAGTAACCACATCAGACAATTTAACTCGGTTAAGTACGCGGTAATTTGCGCCCATTGCCTGTTCCACTAAGTTTTGAAAGTTTTTTTCAGCAGGAGTAAATATTGCAGTTTTGCGATCAAACGGAAAAGGAAAGCTATTATCATTCAAGCGGCTAGCGAGTACAGCAACAATAACAACAAGGCTTACCATAGCAAATAATATTAATTCCATAAACTTCTCCAGTAAGACAAAATAATGATACAAAATTTTGACGTTTATTTTTATGAAATGATTAAAGCAGAATTTATGCCACAAGATACTATTTTTAACTTAAGCCATAATTTCATTTATATTGCGCGCAAATATGTATATTGAAAAAACGTTATACTTTTTTTCTATTTTTATATTTCAGTTCTATAGTATCAGGTTACAAAATCTACCATATTCCGAGTAAATCAATGACACCCACTATGGGTAAACAACGCCGTGAGGTAGAAAATAATATTTATAGCTTTCCTTATGTAAATCATGTCGTTTGTTACACCATAGATAAAAATCAACTAGTCGTATTAGTTGCTTGCGACCGAGATTTTTCTCATTTAAAAATCGTAATTCCATTACAAATAAAATACGCCGATATGAAAAAACTAACCTACTAGCCGTAATACTTGGTTTTGGATTACTCCAAAGTTGTATTACAGGCAACGACACCAAAAAGCCAAACATTAAAGAAACAACCACCACAGACCAATCTATCACCGCAGTCGAAAAAGATAACTTCCCTCATCAAGATGAGCCTTTGATCATGGAATATGTTACTAACGACTCTGAATCTATGCCCTCAACCCGATCTTCCGCACCCATTTTAAGAATAAATTCTCCTGTACACATCACCAAGGCAATTAATGATGATGTGTTGTCGCTCTTTTAAGTTCATCACCAG
>Ga0209303_1000873_pt1 | contig 21430 bp, 11 predicted proteins | sample SidtaG_3_FD_187449 | JGI IMG/M metagenome (GOLD analysis project Ga0209303, IMG submission 187449) | Marine algal microbial communities from Sidmouth, United Kingdom - Sidmouth_Asex1 metaG (SPAdes) (version 2) | ecosystem: Host-associated > Algae > Red algae > Unclassified | place: Sidmouth... | reverse complement strand
GGCAGTACCTGTTTGAAATTTATACGTCGTTATCGTATGTTCGAGTAGCTAGCTACACTTCACATACTCTGCCTTGTCTAAATATCAAACACCTTGCTGTAAAAATAACCTCGAAAGATCAACAGATCCTAATATGGCGATTAGCTATCACCCTAAAAATCCTGATATGATAAGGCGTTTTTTAATTTAATATTTTTTGTATGAACACTTACTCGCATTTATTCCCGATCACACTCAAAACTCAATGGAAAACTATAGCAAACGTTACTTCTCAAAACTTTATTCATGAGGGTGTGTTTGATTGGTTAATTGATCCTAGCTCGTTAACCGCTCGCTTAAAACAACATAGCAATAAATTTAGTATTGAAGTATTAGGACAGCAAGTACAACCCTGTAGTCAACAAGAAGCAAATGAAGATATTGCTGAAGGTGAGCAAGTATTAGTGCGTGAGGTACTGTTATTTTGTGATGAAAAACCTCAAGTATTTGCTCGTAGTTTATTGCCATTAAGTAGTTTAACCGGCGATGAACAAAAATTAGCTGAATTAGGTGAACAATCTTTGGGACAAGTACTTTTTAACCATGTTGACTTAATTCGTAAAGGCTTTGAAATTGCCAATTTTGATCAAGAAAGTTCGCTGACTCCGCTATTAAACGCGCTACATTTATCGCAAAGCACACCTTTGTGGGGCAGACGTTCGGTTTTTATTGTAAAAGACAAACCTATTATGGTGGCAGAGGTCTTTTTGCCTGACTCAATAGCCTATCGAGCTAAGTATAACCAAGCCTAGCTAACCCGATTTAAATAACACTAACCCAACAACAAATTACTGAAAATTATTTATGAATGCTTTTGTTGCCAAATGGCAAGCAGTTAAATCGATTACCCGTATAGACAAACCCATTGGTACTTACTTACTTCTTTGGCCGACCTATTGGGCTTTGTGGGTTGCGCAAGAAGGTATGCCTAATTATCACTTATTGGTAGTTTTTACCTTAGGCGTTTTTATTATGCGAAGTGCTGGCTGTGTAATAAATGACTTTGCTGATAGAAAAGTTGATGGCAAGGTTAAACGCACAGAAAACAGACCTTTAGTATCAGGGGCGTTAACAAGCACTGAAGCACTTACTTTGTTTTTTTTCTTAATAATTAACGCGTTAATACTGGTAGTAACCTTACAACCCTATACCATTATGTTGTCTTTTGTTGCGGTATTGTTAGCGGTTATTTACCCTTTTATGAAACGCCTTACCCACTTACCTCAAATATTTTTAGGTGCGGCTTTCAGTTGGGGGATGATCATGGCTTTTGCTGAAATAGAGGGCGAAGTTCCCTTAATTGCGTGGTTATTATTTGCCGCTAATTTATGCTGGACCGTTGCCTACGATACGATGTATGCCATGGTTGATAGAGACGACGATATAAAAATAGGCGTAAAGTCTACTGCTATTTTATTTGGTGCTTACGATAAACGCATCGTATTATTTTTACAGCTATTTACCCTTGCCTTATTATTTACCGTGGGCGATATTTTAGCCTTCGGTTGGCCATATCAATTAAGTTTAGTGATATCTGCTGGTTTATTTAGCTACCAACAGTTTTTAATTATTAATCGCGAAAGAGACAAATGTTTTCAAGCTTTTTTACATAATCATTTTGTTGGCTTGGTGGTGTTTTTTGGCATATTTATCGAGTACTTATAATGTTATGTATTATGCACAGTCATTTGTTTAAAAACATTCGTTATTATAACCCCTGCCCTAAACTTTAATTACCTAGGCGCATACTGCATACTGTAAGTTATCTTGCGATACTTTGTTGTACTTCAATGTCGGTTAAGTTAATCACCATATTTTTTAAGGTGATTAAAGACTCTGAAGGTATTAATTGCCCTGTTGCATCAACCTCAATATACCCACGTTTTTGTAAACTTGTAATAAGCATTGATTGAGCTTTTTTATCAATAAACTCCGGCGCGTTAATATTATTTAAAACGCATAAACGTTTTGCGATAGACACGACTTTATCTTCAAAGCTCGCTTTATCAATAGGCGTTAATCGGTAAATAAGTGAGCATATAATAGCTAGCCTTTGTATGGTTTCATCAATACATTCTGCGAGTATTCTGGCTTTTGCACGTTCGTTATTTTCGTCAAGCAGTAGCCAATTTCCATTAATATCTTGCTGAGCTATATTTAATTGAGCTAACGCTTTTAGTGATAGTTCGATATTTATTGCCATATCTTTGGGTGTTCCCCAAATAAATAACTCTGATTGTATTAAGCTTAAAATAGGTAACACCTGCTCAACCACGGTTGCAGTATTTGCCTTGCTATTACACTCCAACACCCTACAAACTAACGCATGTAATACGTAGGTGTGCAAAATATTATTACGATAATAACGCATTTCAAGAGCTGCTGACTGATCGAGTGATACAATTTCGCCAAAGCTGTCTTCATTTACGGTGACTTTATTTAAAGCAATAACCTCGGCTAATAATTCAGCGCCAGACTCAGGTGGAATAGTTAATTCATCGCTATAAGGCGCTGTGCGTTGTAGTTGTAAAAAAAAGTCTATTTGTGAAGCAAGTTCAGCTTTTGAAAGTGCTTTATTGTCGGTGGCATGTAAAATAAGAGCAACCATCGATACGCCATTTAATGCCGCGCATTGGTTAATATGGGTCATCACTTTATTAGCTAAGGTATTAACGGTGGGTGATAGCCAACGCGGCTTTTGTGGATCAAGCGGGTTAATTGAATTTTTCCAATCGGGGACGTTATCGGTTAAAAACTTATTGACGTTAATGGGTTCGCCAAAGTTAATATAACCTTTACCGTAATTACGTAAACTTTTTATGGCTTTAAAAACCCCTAAAAAAGACTCTTTTTTCTTTTCACTACCGCTCAACTCTTTATGATACGTGCCTACTTCCATTACATGTTCATAACCAATATAAACCGGTACTAAGGTTAATGGGCGATCTATACCACGAAGTAAACTTTGTATAGTCATGGCTAACATACCGGTTTTTGCAGGTAATAAACGTCCCGTTCTACTCCTGCCACCTTCTGAATAATACTTAACCGAATATCCACGCTCAAATAGTAAGCCTAAGTATTCTCTAAAAATGGTTGAATATAGGCGGTTACCATTAAAACTCCGACGAATAAAAAAAGCACCAGCTTTTCTAAAAATAGGACCGGCTGGCCAAAAATTAAGATTTATACCGGCGGCAATACGCGGTGTAACTAAGCCTTCTTGAGCAATAATATAGGTAAGGAGTAAATAATCCATGTGGCTGCGGTGGCAAGGCACATAAATAATTTCGTGACCTTCTTGCGCTAACGTTCTTACGGTATTGGCGTTGTTAACTTCAATCTTGGTATATAAACGTTTCCATAACCATTTTAGTACTCTGCTGCCTACACTGATCATCGATTCTCGATAATCGCCAGCAATCTCGTCCATCATTAATAATGATTGTTTTTTTACCTCAGCTTCAGATAAGTTTTTACTTTTTACTTCGTCAGCGATGGTTTTTTTTACCGCTGGATTAGCAAACATTGCGGTAAACATTTGCTGACGGTGCATAAGCCGAGGACCGGTTACCGAGATGGTTTGACGGTAAAAATGAAAACGAGCAATACGAATAAGTTTATGTGCCGTGGCTTCGTTATCGCCATGTTTTTCTTTTACGTCTCTAAAATGTAGCGGATCACTAAATCTGACGAGAGTGTCTCTACCAGCAAATAATACAATAAAAAATTTGCGTAACCAGGTTGGCGATTCTTCATCAGCAATGACGGTACCTACATTAGCGGTGTTTTTTTCTTTGGTGGGTGTTCTACCCCATGTAATATTTACTGGAATTAATTGCGCATTTAGCTCAGGAGTTAATCCGTGTTGAGTTAATACTGTAAAACCTTGTTCAATTGCAGTCGTTTTAGGCCTTTTACTCGGAGTAAAAAAAGACGATGTAAAAACAGGTTTAGTTTTTTCTAAACAAAAGACCCGAGGAAAATATTTACCGTTAATACACACTTTTTTTAACGGATTAGGTAAGTTAAGTTTTTTACAAGCGCTTTGTAAAGCAAGAATATCGCTGGTTGATTGATAACGCACTACATAAAAAATAGGCTGATTGGCGTCTATTTTATTAAGATCGGTTAAATTATTAGGAATAACGTTGCATTTAACGAGTAGTTTTAACGGAAGTTTTAATAAATAATGGTATAAAGAACGCAGTGCTGACATCAGATTTACTCAATAATATAGTCTGTTAATATTACCACTGTCTGGTTTTTTTGTCCGTAAAAAGTCGTATGATGTAATTATCCAATCTGATTAAAATTATTCAAATTAAATTATCTAGGGGTAATATAGGCGACATCCGTTGACTAATCCTTACCTTGTAAATAAGTGAGTTTCCATGAAAAAAATTGCTGTTTTTGTTGACGTACAAAATATTTATTACACCACTAGAGATGCTTACCAGCGCCAGTTTAACTATCGAAAATTTTGGGAGCAATTAAGCTATCAGGGCGATATTTTTATTGCTAATGCTTATGCAATTCAACGTAGCGATGATCAACAACATAAATTTCAAAAAGCCCTTAAACATATTGGTTTTACGGTAAAGTTAAAACCCTTTATACAACGTGCTGACGGCTCGGCAAAAGGGGATTGGGACGTTGGAATAACTATTGATGTAATGAAAGTCGCCGCCGAGGTTGATACGGTGGTTTTACTTTCTGGCGATGGCGATTTTGATATGTTACTTGATGAAATCTCTACATCGCATCAAGTAGAAACCCAGGTTTATGGCGTTCCTTCTTTAACCGCCAACTCATTAATCAATGCTGCCTCCTCATTTTATGAAATAAGAGAAAATTTATTACAATAACTCAATTTATACTGTCTATACTTATTTTAGTGTTGCCATAAGAGGTAACTCATTCGTTTAATCATTTTATATCTATACCTAATTTGGGGCTATTGAACTTTCGCGTGTGACTGTTGTTCAATTTAAAAGTGCTTAATGAAGAGCAAATTGCGTTTAAATGAATGCTTAAACAGCATACAAAAAATTAACTGCCCTAAGGTTATTAACAAAGGGTTAATAACAAAAGATAACTAATAGAGAGAAATTTTACATGTCGTCAATTGATACAATTTATAAAGTAATTTTATACCCATTTATTACAGAATCTATTGCAAGTTTAAAAGCGATGACCAACTTGTCTGGCACCGCTGGTGATACATTTATGGATAATGTTGATGACTTTCGCTTTAAAGGCTACGCGGTTTGCTCAAACGTAACTGGTAATCTTGATGGCGTAATTATGATGCATCATTACCCTGAAACAGCCATTGCCATTGGTAACTCTGTTTGTGAAAACATGTTAAATGAGAAGTTTGATTTTACTGAAATTAACGAAGAACTCAGTAATGCACTGGCTGAATGGGGCAATACCATTGTAGGTCGCGCTACCGATTTGCACGGGCGTTACAGTTTAGAGTATAAATTTTCTAGCCCCTATTTTGTTAACGACATGAATGACATGTCAACATACCTAAAAGACGTTAAAGAAGTTGTTACCGTCCCCATTATGGTTGAAGGTGTAGGTCGTTATTACTTTAATTTATTAGTACGAAGTGTTAACTACCAATCAGCTGGTATTAAACGTGAAGAAAGCACGGGTATTGCCAATATTCACACAAAAGATTTACCCACCGATGCAAAAATTTTATTAGTTGATGATAGCTCAATGATCCGTAAAGCTTTAAAAAATATGCTCGCTAAACTGGGGTACAATAATATTATTGAAGCAGATGACGGCTCAACTGCCGTAACTATGGTAAAAGAACAAAAACCTGATTTTATGTTTATGGATGTAGTAATGGGCAAAATGAATGGTAATCAAGCATTACAACACATTCGCGACGCTGGAAGTCATGTTCCTGTGGTTATGCTTTCTTCTGTTACTGATAAAGCCCTAATTGATGAATGTGCTGGATATGGTATTTCAGGCTTTATTTTTAAACCGATTCAAGCGAGCAACGGCGCCGACATTATTAAAACGTATTTAAAAATTTCTTAGTATTTACTCTTGGTATTTAGCCTTAGTATTTAGAAGGTATTCTTTAAAATACTAAGGTTTGCATTGTGATCACTAAGGGCTGTTGAACTAATTTGAGTAACTCGAACTATGTAAGTAAGGATATATGAAAGAAAAAGACACTGCTGCTTATGTGCTACCAAAATTATTACCAATTTTTTTATTATTAGGCCTATTCCCTTTTGGTTTTTATACTATATACCATTTAAACTACGGTGAGATGGACATAGGCTTAATTTCCCTAGCAAACTTTATTTTAACCTCCGTTATCTTAGTTCAAAACTATTTTAAAAAAGAACTTACATGGCAGCTTGATGCTTTAGTAGTGAGTACTTCTTGTTTCTTAATTTACTGCTGTTATTTTTTGGGGATTAAAGGGCTATTTTTTGTATTTCCATTAATTACAGTAATATTTTTTTACTATTCTGTAAGAACCGCTATTTTTGCAAGTTCACTTTTAGCCAGCTTAGTTGTGCTCGCTTCATTCCACTCAATGGAAGCAAATATTGCCGCCAGAGTTGCGTTTCCACTCGTAATGACCATTGTAATTTCTTATTTATATTCAAGTACTATTACTCGCCATAGAGATGCACTCACACTTGAAGTTAATTTAGATTATTTAACCGGTATATATAATCGCAGAAATATTAATGCATGGTTGAGCCAGCAATTAAAAGAAGTTGATGAGCATGCATTATTAGCTTTATATTTTATTGATATTGACGACTTTAAACGAGTTAATGATAGTTATGGTCATGGAGTTGGCGATGGATTATTAGTATTAATTAGTAAAAGATTAGCCGGTGTAACTGATGAAATAACCTCTGCATCTTTTGCATTACAAAGCAAGGTAGGAAGATTAGCTGGCGATGAATTTGTAGTGGTAGTTTCTGGCATAGCGCAAGAGTCTGAAGTCTCTATATTTGCTAATAAACTATTAAATAAATTTAAAAATCCTTTGATCGTGGAAAATACTAAAATAGATGTACATGTAAGTATTGGGGTTGCATTAACCCAAGATCACCTAATGTCTCCCGATACCTTATTACACTATGCTGATATCGCGATGTTTGAAGCAAAAAAACAAGGCAAAAATAGAATAGGTTTTTTTAACCAATTTATTGCCAATAAAGTTAACCATAAAAATCAAATTTCTTTGGCGATTAAAGAGTCTTTAGATAATAATTTATTTTATTTACATTTCATGCCAATTTACGACGTTACTGCAACTAAAATAGTAGGCGCTGAAGCATTAATTAGAAACGACAAACCAGAGTTAGTTGCGGTAGGCCCTGAAGACTATATAAAAATTGCTGAAGAGTATGGTTTAATTACAGAAATAGACCTTTTTGTTATTGAATCATGTTTTAAACATATGCAACTACTCATTCCTGAACTGGATCAACAACCTTTTATTTTAGCGATCAATATTTCTTCTGTTGAATTAAAAAATGAAAAATTTCCGGATAAAATAGAGCAACTCGCTAATCAATATAAAATTCCGCCTTCCATGATCGAATTTGAAATAACTGAAACCAGTTTAGTCGACCATGGCTATAAAAGTATTAAATTACTGCAACGCATTAAGGCCATGGGATACAAATTATCGCTAGATGATTTTGGCACAGGTTACACCGCTTTTAACCAATTGCAGCATTTCCCTGTTGATACGCTTAAAATTGATAAAAGCTTTATTTGGGCTATAGGTCCCAATTACACCAATGAAGAGTTAATGATAGATGTAATTTTATCACTGGCAAAATTATACAAGCTTAATGTTATTGCAGAAGGGGTTGAAAAACCTCACCAGCTTGATTACTTAAAACGCCTTGGTTGCTCGCAATATCAAGGTTATTTACTCAGTAAACCGTTAAGTTGGGAAGCATTTACAGAACTATTAAATATTAACCAACATGAGTAGTTAGCTGTAGCGATAAGGTAAGCACATTTTATTACTGATAAGTGTTGTAAACGGCTATCTTAGCTACTTTATTTTGTTACCGATCATAACGCTTATTTTAGAGCGTCTAAGTATTTCGGCGATATCAACTCAAGGCACAAGGCAATGCTTTGTTATAAATACCTTGTAATAATGGTTACTTACTCGTAATAAATTTTTTAAGCACAACGGGTTAATACCAATTGAATTAATGAATTGATCACTTAGCGATAATTTAAAGGTTTATAAGCACAGATTTTACGTTCCAAACAAAATCTACGTACATACATCCATGTATGCAAGGCATTGATTGAGAGAATGGTTATTCTTGGTAACTGATCCTGCGTTACCCTATTATCCTACATCCATGTAGGAACCTTATCAATAACGACGCTTATAAGCCTTTAAAAATCGCTCTTGGGAGCTCATTAGAGCACTGATAACTGCACAAAATAAATGAAACATAGCTCACTATGCTTAAATTATTTCGTTTGGTCTAAGTTTTCTAATGCAGATCTAAGTGACTAATTCATTATTTCAATGGTATAAGTACAATTCACAAACTTTATTCAACCGCGTAATTTATTTAACCACGTAAGGTAATTAAAAATTAATAGTTTGGTAATAGCTCGAGCATGCATTCGGGCGATTAATTCAAAACTAATATAGTGATTTATCAAGCGCCTTAAAACACTTCTCGCCAGTAAATAATGCGATCATTACCTCGAAAAATGCCAAATACTGCGTTTGCTTTTGGATTACTTGGTATGCTGTTATTGTCCCAATCGTACTGTAACCAATCACTAAGTGATGCATCGTATTCTACTAATGCATTACCTTGTTTACCTGCACCCGGAGCTGTCAAAATAAACTGGGTTGCACCTTTAACTAATGCCTCTTTAGGTTTAGGTTTAACACTCGTTAACCCTGAGTTTTCAGCTGTTATTTTTAATAACATTGGATCAACAAACGTACATTGATCATCAGGATTAATAATAAATTTATCGTCTCTCCAGTATTCTGTAGATAATGTTATTGGTAAATCACTCGTTTCAGGACCAAAATTGTCAGCTAATTGTAAACGCCCATAACGCAGTTCAATTGAGTTATTGGGTGTGTTATTTATTGGGTTATCTAAATCTTCGATTTGTGCATTAAAAGTTAATTGAATCGGTAATGTTGCTCCGCTACCATTGCTGGGTACGTGGGTAATATTATCGGATACTGACTCCGCTTTTATACTATCAATAGTAATAGTGTACTCTGCAGTAAACGGGCTTATTAAAGCGTTTTCATTGCGGTTATAAACAAAGCGGTCTGCATCGTTAAAATGATACTCCATTGTTCCACCGGTTGTTATTGCACCACTACTATCTTTGCTTGTTCTAATAGGAATTAATTCAATGGCAGACTCGATAGTTGGCGTAATAGTGAGTTTGTTTGTATTGTCTTTACCTAAGTTTTCATCGTCAACGTTTGGAAATAGCCTTTTAATACTCGCTTGAGTTAATTTAACCGCTTCAGTGTAGTTTTGAGTAACTTCATTTTTATAATTTTTTGCTGTTACTATAAATTTCGGCGCTTTAGAAATAGCCGTATTTGCATCTTTATATCCAAACGGTTGCCCTATATAGGTAAAAGGGTTTTCGCCTAGTTCGCAGGTATTTCCAAAGGCTGGGTTAACATGGCTATCAAGTTCAACATCAAAATGATCGGGTATAAAACTTCCTACCGCTATGGCGCTATGAGAAGGAACATTAAAACCATAAATCCCCCCATATTCCATATCTTTAACATCAATACTAATGCTACCGACTTCTGAGTAATTTAATTTATTTGACGTTGACTTGTAAACACCGTCTTCGGCATTAAAAGCAAAGGCATCTAGTATCACGCGGGTAGGGGTAAAAAGCTCAACCACAGCGTTATTATATGAAAATACGCCATCAATACCGCCAATGTTACCATCGCTTGTGGAAGGGGCAATTGCTTCGGGTGTTAATCTTTTAACACTTAATTCTATGTCGTTTTGTTTATAATTTTGTGTTACGCCATTTTGGGCATTTATTGGCGTGGTATGCAGGGTAAAATCTTGCCCTGCTATATGAGGCGTATTAAAAACAGCATTTAATTTTAATGCAAAAGGTCTTACCCAGAAAGCATTACTCGAACCCGATAAATTAACACCATCTTGACTGTACTTAGCCTGTAATTTTATTTCGCCAGCATCTAAATATATAGGGTTAGGAATGGTTGCTATACCATTGGCATTAAAACTTAGGGTAATGTCTTTAAAGCTTTTTCGTGGAATAGGGATATTATTAATAGTAAAATCATTTCCTGTTGAAATATCAGTAGGCGGTTGATTTTCTTGTAAAAAACCAATGGCAACATTTTTATTAACAAACACATTTTCACATACACCTTCGTTATTTTTTACCGCTTGAATTTGTACAGAGTGATTAAAATTTACCCCTGAAATTTGATGGTCAATATTGTCACTTTCAACATTGTTGGCATTTAAAAATTTCAATTCGGCACTTTTAAATATCATGCTACAAGGTGAATCTTCTGTTCCGCCCTTACATTGAAAGTTATGAATAGACGGGCTGTTTTCACCGTTTACGATTGAAAACTCTACCGATGTAGGTGTCGGGTGATTAAAGCTAACTTGAGTGTTTTTTTCAAAAGTAACGATGCTACTTATGGTGTCTTGATCGCTTGAATTAATTAATAAAGTAACCGTTTGTGGTGCTTCATTGTACTCTGTACATTCAGCATTATTACAAGCGGTTAAGGTTACTGTTTCGGCGGCACAAGTAAGACCTGAACCATCATGAGTAATGCGGTAATGATCGGGTTTTGTGTTAATTTCACAAGTGCGAAGTACATTCATGTCTGCTGCTATTGCCGCGCTACTTTGAGCCGTACGATAAACTCTTAACTCATCAATTGTGCCATTAAAGTATCGGTCAGCATAAACGGTATTACTGCTATTTAGCTCGCCAGCGATGTAAATATCTTCATCAAGTTCAGTTAATATTCCTGCGACTGTTGCCGTTGCGACACTTACCCCGTTTATGTAGATATGTTGCTCGCCATCTTTGAAAGTGAGTGCTATATGAGTCCACTCGTTTAACGCAACAACGGAACCACTAGTTAGTTGAGTAGATAAATACTGCCATTGAATATTACCTGAACTATTTAAGTAAATTGAAAAATGTTCACTTTTACTAAAAATGGTACTTAAATTGGCATTGTATGAGCTAGGGTTTACCCATGCTGAAATGGTTATTTCATTAAAATCACTTTGTGATTGGGTGCCTGAAGCTATAGCGTATTGATTATTTTTAAAGCCGGTATAAAAACACGTACTGGTATTTGTGCCTATTGCGCCATCTTTAGCACGGGTAGTTTTATCAAACACGGGAGTATTTATAGGAGTTAAATCAAACCCATTGTCGGTAGCATCTTCCCAATTTTCTTCAAAATACCACAGCCCTAACAACTCTTGATCTATAGCAAAGTTGTCAACATGAAATTCTCTATCTCCAGCGTTGGAGTAATAGTATTGTCTAAACCTAAATCTGACACTTTCGCCCTTAAACTTATTGAGAGAAAGCGTAAAATGCTCATAGGTAGTAGTATTGTCATGACTTGAGAAACGTTTTATATTTCTCCATGTTGAACTACCGGCCCTCTGCACATGCAGGTAGACAAAACCATAAGATATGTTGCCTTTGTAATCAAAACTTATTTTTGGATTTACTGCCGTATTAGGAATATTAACAAATCCTCTCATGGTGGCGTAATGGTCGCGATGATTACTTTGATTTTCGTCTGCTGGGTTGTTATCTAAAAACCAGTCACCACTTTTAGCAACTCCCGTTACACTATTTTGATCAGAAACACCCCAATCAGCTTCGGTATTCCAATGGTCTCTTCCATTTTTTGACGCGGTACTGGCTTGAGTATCAAAGTTATTATAATAGGGGAAGTTATAAGGCTCTTGTATTAGGTCACCTATTCTTAGGTTGTCTATTACGAGTAAGCGAGGTCCAACCTCACTATGCCAATATTGCCTAAATCTAATGAGCACTTCGTCACCTTTGTAAGCATCTAAATAGGCTTCAAATTTTACGTATTCGTCGTGGTTTTTATCTTCTGTAAAGCTATATAAATTTCTCCATTGTGTTTCACCTTTACGGCGAATTTGAACGTATGTGGCATGACTAAAACTATTCACCTTATACCAAAAACTTAACGTTGGAACCACAGCATTAGTGGGTATTGGCACATAACTATTTAGAGTCGAGTAATGGTCTCTATGATTTTGTTGGTCAACAAAATTAACGTTGTTATCAAGAAACCAATCCCCTTTGTAAGGAACATAATCACTATTATGTGCAGTAGATGTTCCCCAATCACCATTATGAATAAAATCTTCTCGCTCACCTTCTGTTTCAAAGGTGTTAGTGTAGGGATAACTCAAATTTACTCTGTCATCATCGCCTATTCTAAAGTCGTCTACGGTAAATACTCTTGGTCCACTATCACTGTACCAATCTTGACGAAATCTAACTCGAATAGATTTTCCCTTAAAAGCACTTAAATCATAATAAAATTTAGTGTATTCACTGTGGCTAAACTGCTCATTAAACCTAAAAATACTCCGCCAAGTGGTAGCTCCTTTCTCTTGAATTTGTACATAAACAAAACCTCTATAAATATTTGATTTATACCAAAAACTAAGCTGAGGATTATTCGCCTCTAGGGCAATAGGTACATATCCCAAAATAGAAGAATAGTGATCTCGATGGTTACTTTGATCTTCTGTATTAACATTATTATCTAAAAAAAACTGCCCATTTTTAGGCGTGTAATGATTATCATGCTCGGTAGAAATACCCCAATCACCTTTTGTATTCCAATGGTCTTGCCCATTAACCGTGGCTGTTGATGTAGGCGTTTCAAAATCGTTAAAATAGGGATATTCAAAATCCGGTAAATCAGACACCCCCACTTTAAAGTTATCAATCCCAAAGACTCTTGCTCCATCATCGCTATAGTAATATTGCCTAAACCTAAAACGTACTTTTGCACCTGCGTATGCCGTTAAGGGAATTTCTTCTCTTACGTATCCGTCATGGTTATCGGTGCTACGATAAGCTTTTATGTAGCGCCAGTTGCTTTCACCTAATCGTTGAATATATACGTATGACTGACCATTAAAGGTATTAAGTAAATAATCAAAACTTGCAATAACATTGCTAGTATCTTCAGGTAGTTGAATGTAGCCCGACAACGTAGCGTAATGATTGCGGTGGTTACGTTGGTTTTCTTTATCGGCATTCCCATCTAAAAAGTAGTTTCCTGATTTAGGATACCAATTTTCATCATGAGCAGTGTTTACCGCCCAATCACCTTCTGGCTGCCATTGCGCTTGCTCTTCTTCTGTCTCAAACGTATTAACATATGGATAAGGTAACTCTTGTTTTAGCTCACCAACAAATACGTTATCAATTGAAAAAACACGTTTACCTACATCGCTAAACCAGTATTGTCTGAACCTAAATCTTACTTTTTTTCCTGCATAGGCTGATAAAAAGTATTCAAACTTGGTATACGGTTTATGATCATTAGTTTCATTAAAACTATTTAAGCTTCTCCAAGTGTTGGAGCCAAATTCTTGAACTTGAACTTGAACAGCTCCGCGAAAGGTTGTTGCTGTGTAATCAAAACTCAACATAGGGTTTTCAGGCGCTGACGGTAACGTGATAAAACCATTCATAGTGGCATAATGCTCCCTATGGTTTGCCTGATCTTCATTATCACCGTTATTATCTAAAAAATACTGCCCACCTTGCGGTGCATAAACGGTGTTGTGTGCCTGAGATATTTTCCAGTCACCGGTGTTTGTCCAATGATCTTGACCATTTTGCGTAGGAGTAGAAATAGCGGTTTCAAAGTCATTAAAATAGGGGTAATCAAACGCTTTAAGAACGACATTTTCAACTTTAAAATTGTCTATGGCAAAAACACGAGCTCCTTCTGTTGAATAGTGATATTGGCGGAATCTAAACCGAACTTTTTCACCCCCAAACGCCGCTAAAGAAATTTCCTCTTTGGTGTATTCATCTCGATTTAATTGCGCATTATAAACTTTTAAGTAAGACCAGTTGCTTTGACCCATTTTTTGAATATAAATATAAAATTGCCCATCAAAGGCGTTAAGTAAATAATCAAAGGTTACAACCACATTACTACTATCTTCTGGTAGCGGAATATAACCTGACATTGCCGCGTAATGATCGCGCTGATTGGCTTGATTTTCGTTATTTGAATTATTGTCTAAAAAGTGCGTACCACTACTTGGATACCACTTAGTATCGTGTGCGCTAGAAATATTCCAATCGCCATCGGGGTGCCATTGAGCTTGCTCCTCTGCAGTTTCAAAACCATTCTCATAGGGAAATGGCAGCATTTCACTTAACTCGCCAATATAAAAATTATCAATAGTAAAAACACGCTTTCCTGGGTTTGCATACCAATATTGCCTAAAACGAAAACGAACTTTTTTACCTAAATATCTTGATAAATTATATTCATATTTAGTATAGGGGGAATGATTAAACTCTTCTCTAAATACATGAAGATAACTCCATTGATTTGAGCCTTCTTCTTGTATTTGAAGATAAGAAAAACCACCAAATATAGATAATAAGTAATCAAAGCTCACTATTGGGTTTGCAGGAGCTGCAGGTAATTGAACAAAACCACTCATGGTTGAAAAATGCTCTCGATGGTTTGCTTGATCTTTAAATTCAACATTATTATCTAAAAAATAAGCTCCATCGTTAGGATTATACAAACCATCATGTGCGAGAGAGATGCCCCAATCACCAGTATGGTGCCAGTGATCTTGCCCATTAATCACTGGAGTAGATTCTAACGTTTCAAAATCAGTAAAATAAGGATAGGAAAATTGCTTAAGTGAGGTTTGCTTCACTTCAAAATTATCTACTGTGAAAACACGAGCGCCTTCTTGCGAATAATAATATTGTCTAAATCTAAAACGCACTTTTTCACCACCAAAAGCAGCTAAAGATAATTCTTCTTTGCCATAACTGGCTCTATTTAAACGGTTGTTATAGGTTTTAATATGGCTCCAATTATTTTGCCCCATTTTTTGAATATATAAATACACTTGTCCATCAAAAATATTGGCTAAATAGTCATAACTCACCACAACATTACTACTATCTGCAGGTAAAGGAATAAAGCCCGACATGGTGGCATAATGCTCACGGTGGTTGGCTTGGTTATCATTTTTTGAGTTGTTATCTAAAAACGAACTCCCCTCACTAGGAAACCATTTAGTATCATGACTCGTAGATATGTTCCAATCGCCTTCGGGTTGCCAATCAGATTTTTCGTTAGCCGTTTCAAAACTATTTGTATAAGGAAATGGTAAAGCTTTACTTAGTTCGCCAACAAAAATATTATCAATAGTAAATGTACGAGGAGTAGGGTTAGCAGACCAATATTGCCTAAAGCGGAATCGTACTGTTTTTCCTAAAAAACTTGAAAGGTTATATTCATGTGTTGTGTAAGGTGTGTGGTTAAATTGTTCATTAAAAGTTCTTAAAGATCGCCACTGAGTAGATCCTTCTTCTTGCAACTGTAAATAGACTCGCCCATCAAATATACTCGACAAATAATCAAAACTTATTACAGGATTAGCATTACTAGAGGGTAGCGTAATATAGCCGTTCATGGTGGCAGAATGGTCGGTTCCGTTGACTTGTTCTTCGTTGTTGTAATTATTATCTAAAAAGTAATTACCTTCACTCGGATACCACAAAGTATCATGTGCTTGTGAGCTATTCCAATCGCCTTGATAGTTAAAGTGCTCTCGCAGTTGTTCGGTTTCAAAACCATTGTTGTAAGGGTAACTATAATTGTCTGATTGAAAGTCTCCTAAACGAAAATCATCAACTACAAATAATCGAGGGCCGCTACCCGCATTATAATATTGACGAAATCTTATTAGAACGGTTTGACCTTTGTAGCTATCTAAATTAATTTCACGTTTGGTATAATCACTATGATTATCTCTATCGGTATAGGTTTCTAAAGTTCTCCATGTTGTGCCGTTGGTTGAAATCATGCTGTAAACTTGGCCTGAAAACAAACCTGATTTATAGTAAAAGCTTAACGTAGGTGTGTTTGCATAAGTAGGAATATAAACAGGTTTATTTAAGGCGATGTAATGGTTGCGGTGAAATTCTTGATCTTCTTCAAGCGGGTTATTATCTAAAAACTTACTTCCTGACCTTGCTTGCCATGCCCCATGCCCTGAGCTACTAATTGCCCAATCATTATCTGGTGTCCATTCGGTATTATCACCTTCAAAATCAGTTTCGTAAGGGTAATCCAAACAGCAAGCAGGCGAGTTATTAGCTAATTCAGCTATTTCAGTGGCGGTAAGTACGCCCGAGTATATTCTAAAATCATCAACCGAACCATCCAAATAGTCGCTATTGATATTTGTGCGCGTACCTATACTCAATGCTTGTGGATTAGGCCGAGGTGTGAGTGATTCACTGCCGCTATTATCGAGCACTCCATCAATATAGACCGACCATGTGTTATTTGTAGCACTGGTCACTACAGCGATATGCATCCAAGTATCTGTTGCCGTAATAGCTGAGCTGGTACGAATACTCTCGTTAGTACCCGTTTTATTGATATCGAGATACATAACGTTGTCAGGCTCCCAACGTATTTCCCAGCCATCATCAAAACCAAATATTCGCCTTCTAACCGGTGCAGTGGGTGGAACTTTCAACCAAAAAGCGACTACGCCATCAGCTGGCGGTTGAAAAGGTGGCGACTTCACACTTGTTTTGTTTGCTCGGTTAAAGTCTAAATAATAGTTTGGTCCATTTGCCACCCAACTTGGGTTATTTATAAGCGAACCATGTCGACCGTTGCCACTAATATCAGCAGTTGTTTGATTAATACCTTCTGAAAAAGTGTAATGGAGTTGCAAAGTATAACAATTATTCGTATTAGATGAAGAGCATGCTTCTGCAAGTGAGTGACCACTAAATAATAGAGTAATGAATATAAATACAAATAGTTTCAACATTATTAATTAAACTTTTCTCTTATTAATATATACACGTTAGCAATGCAGATACTCATTTTAAAAGGCATGAGCGGTAACGTGTATAAATATTGATTACATATACAGCGTAAATAGGAGTCAAAAGAGAGGTTAAATAGAAAAAACGATTTTTTGCCGTTAGGCGTATGCTATTTGGCTGTTTTGTTTTAACCCACACCGTTTTACACGACTTCATTTTAAGTATAGGTTATTCGTAAAAATAGAGCGGTTTTTTATCTCATACACTTAAAATGTATGGCTAGGGCAAGTGAGTTTCAGGCGTTTTTTAGCCATAATTTGGTATTACACCCAATTACACCTAACTGAATCTACTAAAAAAACTAAAGCAACTAAAGCAACTAAAGCAACTAAAGCAATTAAAGCAATTAAAGAAAATTAGTAAGCGCAAAGCCTATTCCTAAACGTTGCTGGGAGTGATTGTAGTCAATTAAGCTTTCCCCGTAGCCATTGGTGTATTGCACATAGCCTCGTAATTTTCCCCATAAAGGAAACGTAAGCCCAAGCTCCATGCCACCGTTGTGAGTTGAAAAATTTTCATGCCCTTTAAATGAAAACTCATAGTGCTCCCATTTATAGGTAGCGGCTAATTGAAAGTAACCCAAGTAATCACTAATATCTGGGTTATCGTCGCCTTTAGGATCTAAAAGGTACTCTTTATCACTTTCTGGAATTCGCCACCATGGCTGAAAAGACAAAGCAAAGTTATCTTTTTCGAATAAAAAATTAACATAAGTTCTGTTCCAACTACGAGATAATCCTTGCGCACGACCATTTGACTGATGCTCTAAGCCAACAATAATGGCGGTATTGCCATCAAAAGGGTGATATTTAAGTGGACTTAAATAAAATATTTCAGGTTGATAGTTAGTTTCTCTAAAGGGTTTAGATATACCATCTGAATACACCTGCCACCATGATTGCAACGTAAAACCAAAAAAAATGCCATCATCTCGAGTAAATATTTTTTTTGTATTTAAAGGTACTTTAATACTAAGCTGAAATTTTGACTCAGAGTTTCTTAAAGCATCGCCCCAATCGTTTACCGTTTTGTAAACATCGCGGTTTACTTTATTGGTATAACTTACTGGCAAAATGTAATTCATTTTGTGAGGTGTTATAACGTAAGGGTCAAACGCGGTTAATTGCTCGCTAATAATTCTATTGGCCATTCGACCATTTTTCATGTGGGGCGGAGTGGTGCTTTCTAATAAACAAATCAGTTTTATTTCGTCATAGGTTAATGCTTTTTTTGCAGTTTTAATGGTTTTTACAATACACTTATCACTCACTAATTCAGATGATACCGAAGGAAAAGCCATAAATATCATTACCCATATAAAAGATTTTACACTTATACAGTTTTGGATTAATCGTTGGGCAGATAAGGTGTATTGATAAAACTTTATCAGTGAAAAAAGTAGGGCTGGCATGTAAATACAACGATTTAATATAAATAGGTGTTTATTGTAAGTTATACTTAGCGACTTATAAAGCCGTTATTAAATGCCACGCGTAGCTTGATCTGTTATTTACCTAAAACTTACCAAAACGTTATTGATGGAATCCCAAGACTTAAGTCGTTATGATCCACTTAAACATAACTAAAAAATTATGATAGGCGTTTTAATGAGCTTACCTACCCCCCTTAATACACTAATAACGAATTCAATTTTTAGTACCGATAGCTACCCCAATTTAACCTTAGGTAATACTTACCATTTCGAAAAAAAAGCGACAACACCTTTTTTAGCGCATGAGCCTATATGGTTGGTAAAAATGGATTTGTGCGCACAAGCCGAAATAACTGTGATAAGTCAAAAACTTGAAAGTAACACCTTAACAGGTACTTTTAGGGTAGATTATATTTACCAAAACCTTGAGCAACAAACTATTACCGCTATGTTTATACGTATGTACGGCGGCTTAACCGATGCAAATATTTATTTGTTGTCGTCCGAGCAAGAGTATAACACCGCATTAAAACAAGGCGTATTAATACGAGAGTCTATTAACACTGAGGGTTTTATTCACGCAGCTCCTAAAAGCCAGCTAACCCGCATTGCCAATAAGTATTATAAAAATACCGTAAAGCCACTCATTTTAATTGTAGATAAAAACAAAATAACAGCACAAGTTAAGTGGGAGCCAGCAAAAGGCGGATTATATCCACATATTTATGGCGCGCTTAATACCGATGCCATTATTAAAACACAAAAAATAACACTGAATGAAAACGGTGAGTTTTGCTTAAATAGTTAAGCTCGCCAGCTAAAAGGAGCTCAAAAAAAAGCGAAACACAATAAACGGTTTCGCTTTAATTAGTTGGGTTTAACTATCTGTTATAAAACCTTTGCGATAGACTCAGCTAAATAGTCAACGTTACTTGGTACAATGCCAGCAATACTCATGCGACTAGAGCCAACCATGTAAACACTGTATTCGTCTTGCAGTTGTTGAACTTGCTCAGGGGTAATCCCTAAAAATGAGAACATGCCTTTTTGATGCGCAATAAAGCTAAAGTCTCTGGTAACACCTTTTTCAATGAGCTTATCTACAATAACTTTACGGTTACCATTAATGCGGTTACGCATTTCAGCCAATTCAATGTGCCATTCTTGAGTCAACTCTTGTGAACCTAAAATAGTTTCCACTAAAGCAGCACCATGAGCAGGCGGCATTGAATAAATAGTACGTGCTACACCCAGTATTACAGACAATGCGATGTCGGTCGTTGCTGGTGTTTCGCCAATAACAGTGCAAGCGCCAATACGTTCGCGATATAAACCAAAGTTTTTAGAACATGAACTACATAAAATCATGTTATCAACAGTGTCAGCCATTAAACGAACACCATAAGCGTCCTCTTCTAAGCCATCACCAAAACCTTGATACGCCATATCAATTAACGGTGTAAAGCCTACCTCTTTAGCAACTTGTGCAACTTGCTGCCATTGTTCTTGTGATAAATCCATACCTGATGGGTTATGGCAACAAGCATGTAGTAATACAAAATCGTCTGCTGACACTTGCTTTAACGCATTAAGCATTGCATCAAAATCAAGGGTTTTATTTTCGTAATCGTAGTAAGGATATTCAGCAATATCTAACCCAGAGGCACTAAATACACCTTTATGGTTTGCCCACGTAGGGTTTGAAAGCCAAATTTTAGCGCCTGTCTTACAACGCGCAATAAATTCACCTGCAACACGCAAAGCACCGGTACCACCGGGAGTAGAAACAGTTTTAACACGATTTTGATTAATAACTTTATGATCGCCAAAAATCAGTGCGGTCATTCTTTCATTAAATAAGACTGAACCTGTGCCGCCAATATACGTTTTTGTCAGCTCGTTTTCTAAACGAAATTTTTCAGCTTTTTTAACACACTTTAAAATTGTAGTGTCACCAGCTTCATTTTTATAAACACCTACACCCAAATCAATTTTCAATGGGTTTTCATCAGCGCGATACTTAATAGAAAGACCTAAAATAGGATCTGCTGGTAAAGCTTTTAAGCGACCAAACATGGCTCAAATTACCTTCTTTACGAGTCGTGGAATAAAACTACAATATACAATTATAAAGCAGCGAAAATATCCCAAAAATAGAACGCAAGCATACCTACAAAGGGGAGTAAATTAAAGAGCAAGTGTCAAAAAACGCGCTATTTTGGCTACTTCATCTGGAATAATATAGAAGAAAAAGTATGGTGAAATGGAGTGAGCAAGGTAAAGTGCTTTTCTTACATTATACCCATCACACCTTAAGCTGCAGAATTGAGCAAGGTGATAAAGGGGTAGGTACATGGCATTGATTGACGAAAATAGTGATTCTATTTTCTAAATCAATAACGCCGTAGATGACTATTTATCAACTTACCCGTAAGGAGCTAAGCGAGTCATCAGTCCAGCGTTACGATACTTGATAAGGGAATAACCCTTATCTGCGTAACGCGCCTTGATCTGATTTGCCTCGTTTAGCTTTGAACCTGCATCTTGAAGTGTGATGGGTATATAACGCTCAGGAAAAACACTTTAACTACAATAATCATTAGGGTCTGTTGATCTTTCAGGGTTAAATTTTATTCAATTTAAAACGAATTTAATCGCGATGTGAGCTTTGTCTAATCGTTATTCTATTAAAGAAGCGAACAGCAATGAGTAAATTCGTTTTAA
>Ga0209303_1000867_pt1 | contig 21495 bp, 11 predicted proteins | sample SidtaG_3_FD_187449 | JGI IMG/M metagenome (GOLD analysis project Ga0209303, IMG submission 187449) | Marine algal microbial communities from Sidmouth, United Kingdom - Sidmouth_Asex1 metaG (SPAdes) (version 2) | ecosystem: Host-associated > Algae > Red algae > Unclassified | place: Sidmouth... | reverse complement strand
GCGCATCTTCTATCACTATATCGAATCTCGATCCCCTTGGCGACGTGCGGACGATCCCGCGCTGCAAATCCCAACGCGCGACAACCTGCGCACGCTCGTCATCGGCAGCCTGCCGCGCCTCGGCCCCAACAGGCTCGACTTGGGCCAAAGCGCATTCGATCACGCGTGGGCGGCCACAGAACGGGCATTAGACCAACCGTTTTCGGAGGCAGGCACAGTGGCGATAGAGCCAATATGCTTCTCTTCGCGCTAAAAACACATATACACGTAACCATTCTCAGCAGGAAAACCCAAAATGAAAAACGAAAAACAGCCAAAACAGACCATCAGCACTAACACCGTATGGGAAGAGATCGCCGGATACAGCCGCGCCGTGCGCGTCGGCGATCAAATTCACGTATCGGGCACCACCGCCACCGGACCCGATGGCAACGTCGTCGGGCCAGGCGATCCTGGTTCGCAGGCGCGCTTCATCCTCGACAAGATCGAGAACGCGATCCAGCAGCTTGGCGGCACCCTCAACGACGTGATCCGCACCCGAATTTACCTCAGCGACAAAAGTCAGTGGGAACCTGTCGCCCGTGCGCACGGCGAGCGTTTCGGCAAGATTCGCCCAGCCAATACGCTTGTCCAAGCCCAGCTAGTGGGCGACGACTATCTAGTCGAAATCGAAGCAACCGCGATTGTTCAGGGTTAAGTCGATCTATTTTCCAGCGAGATCGGCTTGATTATGCACTCGCGGATCGGCTTGGTCTGTGCCGGGGACATGGGGTCTAAATAAACCCCTCCCTGTCCCTCCCCTTGTTGAGCTTTTCTGTCACTATCGAGCGTATTTGTTTGCGGGGATACCCACAGGGCATAAAGGGGACTCGCCGAGAATCAGGCCGCGTGGCTTGGCGCTACGCTTGTAGATCGCCAACCACAGTGCGGATCCGGTCGAGCGCGGCGGGTAAATCGTCGATCAGATCGTTACGCCCCCGGCACAGACCAGGCATGGTTGAGCTGATTGAAAAGATGATTTGGTTCTGAGCAATTCTTCTGACCCCAAGCCAGAACATAATTTCTATTATTGGAGAATACCATCTATAATTGTTGTATAGATGCGGTATGAGTTCCGGATTTTAGCAAAGGCTCCCTTTAAACATGCCAAAAAGTAAACCAGCAGTTAAAAAACTATATGCAAATCATCTGAAAGATATCCAGAGCATAGATCCCTCTTTTACCGAGTTCGTTATTTGCCCGCTATGTAAACAACGACTCGACAGATCAAATGGCAATGTAGGTCATGTTTGGCCCAACTACATTAGAGAGAAAGCTGAGAATCCTCAACCAGTAGCACTAGTTTTACTTTGCAAATCTTGCAATACAAGAGCAGATAGATTTGGGGATACACATATGCAGCAGTATGAAAAAGCTCAGGATGGTATTGCGGAGCGCGGCATGGAAGTGTATATTCCCGGACCAATGGGTCCCCATTTTAGGCTCCGTGGTAAGATGACTGGTATTCAAGACAATAGTATCGATTCACTCACATTTAACTACAAAAACCTATCGAAAGATGAACGAATAGAATTCAGAGAATTGATTCAGTCCACCAAGGTTTCAATGAAGGTTCACCTTCCTAGAGATGGATCAGCACCTCTTGCGAAAGCCGGATGGATACAAGCAGCATACTTGATGGCATTTTATACATTCGGGTATCGTTACATTTTTCAGACGTCAGTTCAACCAATCTACGAATATATACATAATTCGTATGAATCGATTCGGCCACAATCAAAAAATGACACAATTCGAGTAATCGAAAGTAAGAGTTGCTGCCATAAATATCCAGTGGTTGAATTGATGGTCCCAATAAACGCAGACAGACCGCTATTTATAAGGGTTAGTATGTTGCAATATCACATCCACTTGCCCATTAGCTGTAATGAAGATGTACTCAACACATACCTTAATCAACAAATAGCTGACCTTGACAAACATTTGCCCGTCTTATCTGAACAAGATGCAGTAATCGGTTGCAAGATCTATTGTGATAAAGCAAAGTTCCATACTTGTGCATGGGATCAAATTTTAGCAAGTCCCAAACTTCCAAATCCGTCGACAGTTGAATAGATGCTAGGTCTCTACTCCCCCCGTCCCTCCAACTCCCCATCCATCCGCAAATAGATCTCCTTCAGCTTCTCCAACGTCCCTTTATCCGGTGCAGACCACATGCCGCGCTGTGCGGCTTCGAGCAACCGTTCGCTGATCGCTTGCAGCGCCCACGGATTACTCTGCGCAAAAAATTCTTGCATGGTGGCATCCAGTGCGTACGTCTGCGCGGTCTGTTCGTACATCCAGTCGTCGACCACTTGGGCAGTAGCGTCGTAGCCGAAGAGATATTCGACGGTGGCCGATAGTTCGAGCGCCCCTTTGTAGCCGTGGCGCTGAATGCCTTCGATCCATTTGGGGTTGACCACGCGGCTGCGGAAGACACGCTGCGCCTCTTGCGCCAGCGAGCGGACCTGCGCCCGTTCGGGGTCGCTGTTGTCGCCAAAGTAGCTCTTGGGGTTGCGCCCATTCAGCGAGCGGATCGTCGCGATCATGCCGCCGTGGTATTGCAGATAATCATCGCTGTCGAAGATGTCGTGCTCGCGATTATCTTGGTTCTTGACGGCAACCTGCACGCCGCCCAAGGTGGTGCGGAACTCGTCACGCGCGTCGTCACCATAGACGCCCGCGCCATAGGCATAGCCGCCCCAGTTGATATAGGCCTGCGCAAAATCGGCTTCGTTCTCCCAATTCTGCTCGTGGATCAGCGGCAGGATCCCCGCGCCGTAGGAGCCGGGCTTGGAGCCAAAGACGCGGTAGCCCGCCCGCGTGCCCGCCTCGGCATCATCCTTGCCCGCACCAATTTGGCGTGCCAAGTCTTCGAGATAATGTTTGCGCACAAAGTTCTGATCGAGCGGTTCGTCTAGTTCGATGACCAGCCGCACAGCGCGGTCCATCAGGTCGATCAAGTGGGGGAAGGCGTCGCGGAAGAAGCCGCTGATGCGCATGAGCACGTCGACCCTTGGGCGGCCCAATTCGGCCAGCGGAACTGGCTCGACGTCGGTGATGCGGCGGCTCTCGGGCTGCCAGATTGGGCGCACGCCGAGCAGCGCAAAACATTGCGCAATGTCGTCGCCGTGGGTGCGCATGGCGCTGGTGCCCCAGATGCTCAGCCCCACGCTTTCGGGCAATGCCCCCTCTTCGGCGATGTAGCGTGCCAGCAGCTCATCGGCCAGTTGACCACCGACGCGCCACGCGGCTTGGCTCGGGATCGCACGCGGATCAACTGCGTAGAAGTTGCGGCCTGTGGGCAAGATGTGGGCCATGCCGCGTGTAGGCGCACCCGCGGGTCCCGCTGGCACGTAGCGTCCATCGAGCGCGCCGATCACATTGGCGATCTCGGCATCGTTTTGGCGCACCAGCGGTACGAGTGTGTCGCACACAAAGGCCAACACAGCATGCAGGTCGCCGCCCCGCAAAGGGCCGAAACTCATTTCTCCGAGTACACCATCAATCGCTTCGGATCCAAAATTATGGGCATCCAGCCGCTGCAAAAGCAACAACGAACACGAATCAATCAGCTCGATTATGTCGGCGTGAGTTTGGCATCTTTTCTCCTCGCCCAGCAGATCCGTCGACCACACGCCATCCGCCAGTCGCTCGCCACGGCTGTCGAGCAATTCGGATAAAACGTAGCCTAGTTGATTCGCTAGTGCCGCTCGCAGGCTCGGTACGTTTCCATTAGGGATGCGGGTGAGCGCGCGCAATAAATTACACAGCTGATCGCCTCGCGGGACGTGGCCCAATATGTGCAGGCCGTCACGGATCTGCAGGCTGCCCAGCTCGCACAGATAGCCGTCCATATCCTCCAATAGGTGGGCAAAATCGGTGCCGCTCATCTCGGCGAGGGTGACGGGCGTGCCATCTTCGGTGAACGAGCCATCCCACTCGTGGGTGTGATCGCCGTGGTCGATGGTGTTCATCATTTCGCCCAGATCTTTGTCGAGATTGGTCTGCTGCATCAGCTCCCAAATCTGCTTTTGTACCAGCGGCAGCTTCGACGGATCCATCTGCTCGACCTGATAATATTCGTCGACAAGTTGGGTCAGCAGCGCGAGTTCGCCATAGACATCGGCGCTCGTCATCGGCGGGATCATGTGGTCGATAATGACGGCGTGGCCGCGGCGTTTGGCCTGCGCGCCCTCGCCCGGGTTGTTGATGATGAAGGGGTAGATTAGCGGCAGTTCGGCCAGAAAAGCATCGGGAAAACATTCGTTGCTCAGGCCGACGCCCTTGCCGGGCAGCCATTCGAGCGTGCCATGTTTACCCATGTGTACAATTGCATCCGCCCCCCAGCCGCCCTCGTCTTGCGACTCCGCCAGCCATTTGTAGAGCGCATAGTAGTTGTGCGGCGGCGGCAGATCGGGCGTGTGATAGATCGCATCGGGATCCATGCCGTAGCCGCGCGGCGGTTGCAGCGCGATGAAGACGTTCTCCAGTTCGATGCCCGCCAGCGCAATGTGCTGCTCGCGCCCACGATCATCGATGTGGACATAGGCTTCGCCCGGCGCATCGCCCCAACGCTTGTTCATTTGAGACTGCTGCGAATGGGTTAACTCGCCAAACCAGTCGCTATACGAATCCACAGCCACGCGACCCGCGGCCCGCGCCAACTGCGATTCGGTGAGAATTATTTCGTCATACGAGCAGCGGTCGATCAGCTCGTGGAGCAACGCATCGCTGGCTTCGACCAACTCACTCTGCGAGCGCTCAGCTAACGGCGCAGTCGAAACAGTAGAAACCAAATCCCCAGTCCCCGTTCCCCAATCCTCAACTTTATATCCCGCCTCTCTCATCCGTTCAAAAAGCCACAACATCGACATCGGCGTGTCCAGCCCCACCGCATTGCCGATCCGATCTGCCTTGCCGGGTGAATTGGTGAGCACAAACGCAACCCGCTTTTCTGCATTCGGTTTACGGCGCAACGTCGCCCAGCGCATGGCCTGCTTCGCCACCGCCGCAACCCGATCCGCAATTGGCACGTATTTTGGTACCTTTTGAATCTTATGTGACTGATAAAGCTTTGCCTCCTCCCGACCTTCTCCAGTTTGGGGGAGGAGCTGTTGCCTCGGTAACGAATTATCAGTCCCCTCCCCAAGCTGGGGAGGGTTAGGGTGGGGCTTTTCGGCGTCAACCACACTAGTTCCTTCGCCCTTAAAACTAATCGGTACCGTAATAATGCGGCCATCAAACTCGGGCAGCGCCACATTCATCGCCACATCCAACGGACGCAAGCCGCGCAGATTCAAGCGCCATTCCTGCTCATCCATCCCGCTGGTGATCGCCTGTAGCATTGGCACATCCAACGCGGTCAGTGCATCCACATTCCAACTTGGCTGCGTCACGCCCTCGCTGTTGATCCCACCCATGGCGAACGAAATCGTCGAGATCACACAGTCGACTAGCCGCGTGCCGTCATCAGCGTAAAAGTAGTCGAAGGCCGCGGGACGAATAGGTTGTCCGTCCTCTTTTGCTTCGCCCATATCTTTCAACGAAGTCGTAAAAACCGGAATCGCTTGCCCACCGTTGGCCTCAATCGCATCGACCAGCGCATCGACAAAATCGGTGTTCCCGCTCAAATAATGGCTGCGATAGAAAAGGATCCCAACGGTTCCGCTAGTAGTTACATTAGACGAAGGATCATCGGCCGTCCCTCTTACTCCTACTCTTTCTCGGTCTTCTACTCCGTTTTTAATATCCGACATTTCGGCGTGCTCAATCTTAGGAGAAAGAGCAGGAGAAGGAGTATGAGTAGGAGAATAGATCCCATGCTGCGGCTGTTCCGCTGGCTGCTCGTACCCCCAGCCCCCCGCCAGCAAATGATCAGCTAAAAAGCGCATCATCTGCGCAAAATTATCCACTCCGCCAAAGTGCAAATAGCGGTACACGTCATGGATCACCGTGACGGGAACGGTGCTGTACGCGGTCAACTCTGGATCCAGGCCAACTGTCCCCGGCACGCAGATCAGATCAATGTTTAATTGCTGCGCCGCCTGCACTAGCAGATCGAAGCCATGGGGGAAGCCTTGCCGCCCACCGAGCGTGCGCAACACAATCACCTGCACATCGTCCAGTTCGTTGCGGATCAGCTCGCGCACATGATCCGCGCTGGGGAGGGTCAACAGGCTCTGTCCGTTCAACGTTGGGAAGGCGTCATCCGCGTCGGCGAATTCAGCGGCCAATTGGGTGTTAGCGCGCGCAAACGTCAGCAGATCCGTATCGGCGTGGGAAAGGAAGAGGATCGACGAGCGCAGTCCGGCCACTGCGGTTTCGACTTTTTCTGCATCGGCCACTTCAAGCGAGATCGCATCGATTTCGGGGTTGCGACCTTCGGTACCATCCCATGCAAAGCCGTTGAAGATGTAGGCAGATAACGCGGCAGGCGCAGGCAGATAGCGATCCGCTGCCAGCATGGCGTCGATATAATCGAAGACAGCCAGAATCAGCCGCTCGTCGTTTAACGAGTGGAACCAGATCGGACGGCCATCAAAAATGAGCATTATGACATTAGCCAGAGCGCACGGCCCCAGACAACCGGCGTGGTTCAGATGCACTTTGTTGCGCAACTTGCGTTTGGTCCACTCCTCGTAGTAGAGGTCATGCGGAACCGGTGCGAATCCACGGTCGGTATGGCCACAGCATCAGCCATGCTCGCAGATAAATATTTGGCCGCGCTGTGGCGGCACGTTGATCGGTTTGCCATCGGGCCGAACGACGTAGTTACGTTTTTTCTTTGTCATGAGTTATGTGCTTCTGAGCAATAGAGTTGTTGGGGATTGGTTAAGGGTGTTGTGGGCAGGGGCGCTGATTTGTGGTGGGTGTCGACCTCACCCCCAGCCCCTTTCCTGACCGCTTCGCTAGGAGAAGGGGCATCCGCGGGATCTACAGTCTTGTTGAATACCGAGCAAGATTATCGCATCCCAGATCAGTCCCTCCCCACGTTTGGGGGAGGTTAGGAGGGAGTGAATAATGTTGCCAACCCTAAAGCTCAGCCATGTCTCTGCAAAAGGTGAGTCTCATGGGATACGGCGGACACGAGAACGAGCTTGATCCCACTTTTTTCCATCGACTTCGTGTCCGTCCTGCGAGATTAATTCATGGTAATCAATAGAGTGAGGTCACAACCCCACGCCCCCTAAATATCTTTCACCGGTGCGTCGACCACATTTTCTAGTTCGATATCATCCTCGGCACCTTGCAGATTGAGGGCGATTGAACCAGCATCGGGCGACGAGAGCGCCTCATCCACTTGCGCTTCGAGTTCGGCCAAGGCGCTGTTGCTTAGTAGCCCATCCGCCGCCAGATCGCTCAATGCAGCGCGCTGCGCACGAAAAGTCTCCATGCGAGCAATGCGCACAATTTGTTCTTCCAATCCAGGATAGCGCTCGAGCATTTGGGCAGCAGATGCCGAGAGCTGCTGTTCGCGTTCTTCGAGCTCCCCTTTTACCGTGCGCCACGCCACCGGGATCAACGCACCTTCATTGTAGAGTCGATCAATGTGACGACGGGCCGCACGGGTTGCCAAGAGTTTCCCCTGTACCAGTTCATAATCAACAGGCGTAGAACTTTTGTTGGTAAAACCCAATCTACCCAACAATGTTGGAATGGTTGTCGCCTGAATCAACAACGTGAAGAGCACCACGGCAAAGGTCATTGCCAGCAATTGCGGCTGCTCTTCCATGGTTATCGGTACAAAAAGCACAAGCGCTAGACTAATCGCGCCACGCAACCCACCCCACCACATAACGTGCAGATAGCTTGTGCTCAGATCTGGCTTGAAGAGACGCACGATACCACCCAAGCCATAGACGTTAATGGCACGCGCCACTAACACAACAACCACGGCAAAGAGCGAAACGCCCAAGTATTCGACCAGCAACGATGGATCAATATTCATGCCAATTAGAATAAAGACGAAGGAGTTGGCAAGGAAGGCCAAGTACTCCCAGAAGTTGAAGAGCACAATGCGTGTGGTTGGTGACATGCCGCGCGGACCCAGGTTGCCATTGACCAAACCAGCCACAACCACGGCCAGCACACCGCTAAAGTGATAATGTTCCGCTAATAAGAAACTCCCAAAGGCCAGCACCGTGGTAAGCGTAATTTCAATCAAATAGTCATCAATATGGGCAATCATTTTGGCTACAATATAGCCGAGTACAAAGCCAATCACGCCACCACCAACAGCAACGGTGAGAAATTCTATTACCCCGCTAATAATAGAAAAGTCGCCCAGACCATGTGTGACGATTTCAAGCATGATGCCAAAAAGCACAACCGCTGTGCCGTCGTTAAACAAACTTTCGCCTTCCACAAGTGTGGTTAAACGCTTGGGCGCACCAACAGCTCGAAAGGTTGCCACCACCGCCACCGGATCGGTGGCAGAGATTAGCGCACCAAAGAGCAGCGCAATGGGGAATGAAAGACCCACTAAGGTTAAGAGACCACCGATGATAAAGGTGCTCAGCAATACCCCCGGAATGGCCATCGTTATAATCGGAAAGAGATCCGAGCGCAGCTTGCTAAATTCGACATGCAACGCCGCTTCGAAGACAAGGGGCGGGACGAAAAGCGCCAACACGAGCTCGGGCGTCATCTCGATCCGAATTGATTCTTGGAAGGCGACGGCCAAACCGGCAAAAACAAGCGCAACGGTGTAGGGTATGCGGATATAGCGCGTAACAATTGCCACAAGAGAAGCCAAGATCAGCACGGCAACGACCTGAAATTCAACTTTTAATAAAAATGCGTCTTCCACTATTATTCCTTTAACTTTCTATAGTTATACTCCGCAGAAAAGTTCTGTCCCATTTCTGTTCTTTAAGATGTGGTGCGTAACTCTTCTGGAGTAAGTGTATACTTCCAACTATTCAATGTCTTGAATTTGAAATGCCTGTGCGCTGATATAATTCATCAATGCCTCATGTGTACCAATACTCGACTCATCAATATGCTTTAGGCTGTCTTTGTCAGGTTTGCGCTGTTGATAGCGACCGTCGGGCAGCATTTCCCAAGCCTGACGTTCATCTTTTAACAGCGTCTCCAATGTGTATTGGATATATGCTTGCAGTTGTGGATCCTCGATTGGGACAACGGCTTCGACGCGATTGCTCAGGTTGCGGCTCATCCAATCCGAGCTGCCGATGAAATAGCGAGGTTGCCCGTCATTCTCGAAATAGAAGATACGCGGATGCTCTAGAAAGCGACCAATCACGCTAATGACGCGAATGTTTTCGCTGATATTCGGCACACCAGCGCGGATCCGACAATTGCCGCGCACGATCAGGTCACACAAGACGCCTGCCTGACTGGCTTCGTATAATTTTTTCACCAGTACTTCATCGTCTAAGCCATTCATTTGCACCACCACGCGCGCGCGTTTTCCAGCAGAGGCGTTGGCAATCTCGGTATCGATTAGCTCGACAAAGCGTTGCCGCATGTTTACCGGGGCAACGAGCAATTTACGGAACATACGCTGGCGACTATAGCCCGTCAGAAAGTTGAAGAGATCCATAATGTCGCTGCCCAATGCCTGTTCGCACCCAAGCAGTCCGAAATCGGTGTATAGAGTCGCCGTTTTCGCGTTGTAATTTCCTGTGCCGATATGGTAATAAACGCGTACGCCTTCGTCCTCTTCGCGCACAGCCAGCGAAAGTTTAGCATGTGTTTTTAGCCCTACCAGACCATAGGCGACGTGGCACCCTGCATTCTCTAATCTAATTGCGAGGCCGATATTGCGCGCTTCGTCAAAGCGTGCTTTCACCTCGATTAGCACGGCGACCTGCTTGCCTCGTTCGGCAGCGTAGATCAGCGCGTTGATAATGGGTGAATTATCGTCTGTTCGATAGAGCGTCTGTTTGATCGCCATCACGCGTGGGTCACGCGCGGCGGCTTCGATAAAGTGCTGTGTGCTGGCCTGAAAACTGTGATAGGGATGATGTACCAGAATGCTGCCCTGACGCATGGTGGTAAAGATATCAGCAGGCCGTGCTTTACTTGTTAACCCGGCAAGACGGGTAGGCGTTAACGGAGTCCATGGACGAAATTTTAGGGCGGGAAGGTTGATTTCGGCTAAAGCGAAAAGAGCTGAAAAGCCCAGTAACCCTCGAATAAGATAGATATCACGCTGTTCAATCTGAAGCTCATATTGCAGCATGTTGATCACTTCGCTCGACGTTGATGCATCGATCTCGAGTCGTACTACCGGCGCAAAACGACTTTCACGCAGCTCTTCGCCGATCATCTCAAGCAGATCCTCAGCTTCATCTTCATTGCGTGCAATATCTGCGTTTCGCGTCACGCGAAATGGGTAAGAGGCGACAATCTCCATCCCATCAAAGAGCGTATGCAAATTGTGAATAATGATCTCTTCCAAAGAGACAAAGTTAAGCTCTTCGTTTAGCGAAACCCACCTTGGTCGATTGGGTGGCACTTTGAGGCGAGCAAATTGTGTCTCGCCCGTCAGCGGATCTCGCAACAGTACGGCCAAGTTTAGGCTCAAATTGCTAATAAAGGGGAAGGGACGCCCAGAGTCAACGGCAAGCGGTGTCAGAATTGGGTAAACATCATTTAGATAATAGGTGCGCATCTGTTCGCGCTGCGAATCTGACAAATCCTCATACTGCAATATGCGCACACCATATTCTGCCAAGGCTGGCAATACCTCTTGGTAGAGGCATTCGGTCTGCGTATCGATCATTGGCTGCACAGCTTTGGCAATCAACTCAAGCTGGTAGGTGGGTGTCCAACCAGAAAGAATTAAGTTAGCGATACCAGCGGCCTCTTGTCGCTTAAGCCCACCCACGCGCTTCTGGAAAAATTCGTCCAAGTTACTGGCTGTGATTGCCAAAAATTTAAGCCGTTCGAGCAGCGGCGTACGCGGATCAAGTGCCTCTTGCAGGACACGCCAATTAAAGTTGACCCAGCTTAGCTCTCGATTATAGATTTCGGGAGCGCTGCTTAGTGCCTCGATATCATAAGTTCGAATGTCCTCATCTTGCTCGAATACAGGTTGAGTAGGTTGAACGACAAAGGATTCATCGTTGCTGATTTTGCTGCGCCTCTGCTTATTCTTTTTGTCAGTCGACTCTTTATCTGTTGACTCTTTGGCATCGTCAGCAGGATCAAAATCAAACGCAGGGCGAGGCGGCAAAACGGGAGACAGCACTCTGGTACCAAAGTTTGTAAGTGGCGTTATTATTCCATTGCGCGAGCTTTGGAACTTACCCTTATGCTTCTTTTTTGTTGCGGTTTTTTCCTGATTGCTGTCGCTCATTGTTATAGACCCTATCACATAATTGTTTTATTTATCGCGCTTCGCTACACTTTCCGGCAGCAGAATAGTACTCATATCATTTTACGAGAATCGGTAGATAAGTCTGACTGTTGGCACATAAAAAGCCAACAGTTAATTCCCGCCCATACTCAGTGCCCAATCCGAGTGGTTGTACGTATAGCTGAGCCTCCTGATAGGGAACACCCGGCGTTAGACCGGTTGGAACCAGTTCAACGGTCAAAGTTGTGTTCGTCACATCTTCGGGTGAGCTTAGCGTCAACCATGGAACGCCAGATGGCCAGTCGACAGTTGGGGCGGAGGCTACATTTAGTTTGCGTGGCAGAGAGTGGCCATTTTTAGGCTGCTGTAACAGTGGTGCAGTTCGCGCTAGTGTAGCAAAGGCCTCAAAGTGCGTTGGCTGCGATGCATTGATCTCTATTTCATATGGTTGCACAGTTGCTGTTGGTATTGTTTCAGCAGCACATGGAAAGCTGACAAACGTGTAGGCAGAATTAGCATCCAATGCTGGCGCAAAAAGAAGCGTGCCGTTTCGATCAAGATTTGCCAACTTTATGCTGCGGTTGTTTGTGGCAACAAGATCATCTCGGCGTTCAGACCAATTGACAGGATCGGTTGGGTTATATGCATAGGTACGAATATTGTCTGTGCGCATGGCAACAACTTCGTCGATGCCGTCTCCATCCGTATCACCACCTGCACCTCTCTGCCACAGATTATATAGTTCAACGCTGTTGTTTCTGGCAGGGAAATCGTCTAATTCGTCAATATCGTAATAGGTTGCCCAGTGGGTTGTTGTCTCATCACGGGCAATCATTCTACCGTCGCTGAACGTTATTTCTCCAGTATAATTGGTGCTTACATTCAGCACATTTGTCACTGTATACACTGTAGTAACATTATTCAGGGTTGCTCTGGCGCTTAAATTCGGCGTTATATTAAAGGTAAATGTCTCTAAAAAGTCTAACCCAAATAAGCGGATCGGATTTTGATTGTTAATCACGTTTCGTAAAAAGAACGCTTCTTCTTGTCCGTTGCCGTTCACATCAGCGGCAAAGGTCCACTTTGGCGAAGGTGCTAATCGCAACGAGAAAACATCGTCAGGGCAGCTAAGTGATTCATGTGGCTCATCAGGGCAGCCATCTCCCAAATCACGGATCGTGCGTCGCTGCATGTCATACTCAAAGATGAATAAGTTGGGCAAAAGGTTAGCCGAGGAACGAGTCGCAATAATCTCAGCACCTGCACGGCCGTTCATCTCAGCAATTTCCGCAAAACGCCAAGAGGTTGCGGCATTCTCACGCTCAAAGAAAGGGGTTCTCGATGCCAGGCCACCATCGTCCACGCGGAAGGCAGCGATCTTGCTGCGGATGCCGTCGTCATCTTCGGGCTCGCGTGTGCCGTCAGTCAGAACAATCTCATCCGCCCCCATTTCATCGATCTGGCCGATTTCTATATGTTGCCACACGCGCGGAAAATTACCGCTGGATACAAAAGGCGTCCAGGTACGCGCTGCATTGTTGATTGACTCGGTTGGCAGCGATAGATCGCGCTTAATAATAAATACATTTGAGGCGATTGCACCAATTTGGAGAACATAAACAATCTCATCTCCCGGCGTATCGGGATCGAAGTCGCCAGTTTCGATCAATATCGGCGGTGCGCCAAGCGGTGATCGGTATAGCTCTTCCCAGTGGATACCGTTATCAGTTCGGTCGGTTCCAGTTAGCGTACCGGGTAATATAACTGGATCGTATATTACGATTAATGGGCCACCAGCACCGCCTTTGATCCCCACGATCTCATAGTCGCCATCCGCATTAAAGTCGCCAACGGCAAAATCCGTAAAGCTCACATCAGGGCTCTCCCAATCAACTAGCGTCGGGCCAGTCTGATTGGTATCAATCACGCGGATTCTTCCATCGCCATCAATGTATATTATCTCTTCATCAAGATTGTTGATTGTATTATTGATTTGGGCTTGTACAGCCCGTGGCATACCAAGACAGACTAATAAAATTGTCAATATGATTAGCAGTTTATTCATGCGAATTTGCATCCTGCTGGTCGGACTGCACTGAGAAGGGTATAAGAAATAAATGAGCCTAAAAAAAATTCGTGTGTTTCCATCGCCCCGCCAGCATACCAGGCACTCCCGCGTCACCCAGAACGAGCCGCTTACCGCTGCTGCCTTCCGGCCCTGACGGGATTCACAGAGTTCTGCCGCGCAGGACCCAGTACCTGACGAAGCGATGGAAACACACGAATCATGGACACATCCATTTCGTGCGGTAGATACTAAAGTGCAGTTAATACAAACTTATCGCAATACAAGCGAAGATCTGTACAATAATCAGTTTAGTATCAACCTCTAACTTAATACAAATATGGCCTTGTTACAAAAGGCGGAGAGGGAGGGATTTGAACCCTCGAGAGCTTTCGCTCTACGAGCTTTCCAGGCCCGCGCACTCGGCCAGACTATGCGACCTCTCCAAAATCTAGCTTTCAAATTATACTCTACTCGAGACGAGGAAGCAAGATTTTTACGGCTATAGTCAAAACTTTTATTTTTACCAAATTGCGGATTATTGATCGATTAATGGTAAGAACAAGTTATACGAACTAGAACGATTCAACACAATGGGTCCATACAATATCGTGCCGCCTTTCGTCACCTGAGAGACCCAGTAATAGTAACTCCCCGCTGGCAGCAGCGCATCATCAGTAACAGAATATTCCTTGTTACCTTCTTCAATTTCACGAATCGATCCGACTAAGATAGTGTCCGTCACGTCATCAGACGTTGGTGAAGTGGACCGGTAGACATCAAAACCGCTGGTCTGCTCATCTTTCATAAATAACCAAGAGATCACGCTATTATCTGAATCCACAGCGGAAGTTCGAGTATCTTGTACGGTTAACCGAATAAGCCCAGTAAATGGCGTCGGGGTAATTGTGGCTCTAGTAGTTGGTGTAGATTGTATTGTTCGCATCGACGTCGTGGTTGGCGGAACAGAGGTTGCAGCTGGTGGGATCGATGTATCCGTTGGTGTTAATGTTGCGGTTGGCGGAACGGAAGTGACAGCCGGCGGCACCAGCGTCCTTGTGGGTGCTGATGTCTTTGTTGGCGTCAAATTTATAGCCGCGAAAACAGGTGTGTTTGTCGGCAGGGTAGAGGTATTTGTTACTGGGACAGCCGTATCAGATGGCGTCCATGTTGCACTCATCAAAACGGGTGTACTTGTCGGCGCGAATATTGTCGTTGCTGGCACCACCGTGTTTGTTGCTGCTGCGGTTGGTGTCTCTGTCGATATCGCTGTCGGCGGGACCAACGTTCCTGGCGTAAATGGGATTGGTGTCGCCGTTTCGGTCGGTATCGCCGTCTCTGTTGCAGTCGGAACCACCGTGTTTGTTGCAGTTGATGTTGGTGCTTCTGTCGGTGTTCCTGTTGGTGGGATTGATATTTTTGTTGCAGTTGGTGTAAATAGGATTGGCGTCGCCGTTTCGGTCGGTATTGCCGTCTCTGTTGCAGTTGGAACCAACGTATTGGTTGATGTTGATGTTGGTATTGACGTTGACGTTTCGGTTGCGGTTGGCGTCGCAATTGATGTTGGTGTCAGCGGAACCAATGTTTCTGTCGCAGTTGGTGTCGGTGTTGCCGTCTCTGTTGGCGTTAGCGTCGGCGTATCCGTTGGAGTTGATGTTGATGTTACCGTTTCGGTCGGTATTGCCGTTGGTACCGGTGTTGCAGTTGGTGTCGGTGTTGCCGTTTTTGTTGGCGTTGATATTGCCGTTTCGGTCGGTGTTGTCGTTGGTGCCGGTGTTGCCGTCTCTGTTGGCGTTGATGTCGGCGCTGGGGTTGCAGTCGGCAGCGGCATTGGTGTATTCGTTGGAGTTGGTGGCGCGACGCATTGATACAGATCTACCTCATCGACATACCAGCCCTTCACGCCAGTGCAACCATCTTGCCCCATTTCGAATCGTACCTGCACCGTGTCGCCCACCGCGGCAAAGTTACTCAGATCGATCTGAGATTGCCCCCAACTGCCACCTACACTCCCATCATCCGTACCCGAAAACGCATCCTCGCCAGCTAGTGGCGTGGTGATTTGGCTACTGCCAAAGGTCTCAATTATTGTACTATTGTATGCATTAAACAAAAATGCCGAAGTTGGAACAAGTACCCAGTTACCACCATTTATACTCACTTTAACATTTCCACCATCTATTCCGCCTTCTGTCTCTCCATCGTCTACTGCTTCGGTGGCGAACCAGTGATCAAAAGCAAAGCCTAGCGCGCCTGCCTCAGCCGGAATCGTGATAGGTGGACTCTGTAAAAAGAGGACGCCCGTCTCATCATCATCGGCACAGTTCCCGAAATTTGAATCATTTGGCACAAAGGCCGCGATGCCACTTCGTGCATCCGGTAGGTTACTGTTTAAGCTCCAATTCGGCGTATCGAAAGTACCTGGCCCGGTAATGCCATATGTGCCAATGCTCCAAGGACCGGGTCCACCTTCCCAATCGGTGCCAAAAATCTGCGCATATGTATCGGGAGCTTCACACAAAGCAGGTGGATTTTGCACAAGGTTTGGCGTATAGTTACAGGTCGTCGGCGACAATAACTCTACCGCAGCAATCGCAGCATCTACCGCAGCACAATCTGCTGCACTAATCTGCTCATTCGAAGCCACAATCGCTATGCTATCGGTACTAAGTTCAGAAATCGACGCGCCGATCAAATCTTGGCAAGACTGGGCCAACGCATCTGCATGATCCACAAAATTCGATGTATTCGACTGATAAATGGTCTGTCCGCGCCAGTAGATGTGCGCAGCTTTGGTGAGTCCGATCCCATTTATCGCCTGACCGTTAAATATGCCACCATCCACCAAAAGTGCGTAGGCGTGATTCGGCACACCACTATTAATGTGAACGCCACCAGAATCACCCGTATCGCAAAAGTATAGATCATCCGTAACATTGTCTGGATCACCGAAGCAGCTTGGCAGCCACATATCGCGAATGGCCCCATTAAACGCAGCGCTATCTTCGCCAATCAGCCAGCGAGTAGGGGAATCATTCACCGCACAGAAACCATTCGTCCGCAGCACGCCGTCGGCATCATCGGTTCCAGCACCATTCAGCAGATCGGCCGTCTCGCCCCAAATGTCCGAATACGCTTCGTTCAGTGCGCCAGCCTGCCAAGCATAAATTAGATCGTGGGTTCCCTCCGTATAGGCGTGCGCCCACTCATGCGCCACAATATCATCCGAGGTAACGCCAGGACAAAAGTTTGCGGTTGCGCCATTCCACGTTGCGTTGGGGCAATCGATGTTCGCGTTATAAATCGACCCCATCGCTGTGCCAGAACCGTTCCACGAATCAAACGTACCGCCCGAAAGCGTCCACATTAGATTGTAAATATCCTCAGAAAACTCAATTTGATTATTTACGTCTGCACTGCCCATGCCAGAATAAGGCAGCGAATTCCCTTCTGCCCAAAGAATAGATCCGGACTGACCATCATATACCGTACGATTTAACATCCGATCCACCATATCAATCCGTTCGATAATGGTTCCTTTATGCGCATTCACAACAAGCTGTTCGCGCACAAAAGGCTCGGCCACCACTTCAACGATGTAAGCCAGATAATTTACGCCGGTCTTGCCCCGAGCTAAATTTGTTCGGTATACAAATAGTTCACTCCCGTGTGTATGCAAATCTGTGGGTGTTGCTAAAAGATTGCCCAATGGATTTTGCGCCACCTCGGTTAGCGCGATTGCGGCAGCCGCAGCAGAATTAATCGTCGGGATTGAATCAAGAGAAAGCTCAGGAATAAAAAGTCCATTTACCACCTTAATACGATTGTTGATATCGTAATGTAACATAAGCTGCGCACCGAAAACAGGTACGCGTTTATAGTACTGTTGGTAACGCAGATGGGTCTCGCCTAGCGTGTCAACCGTCTGTGAAAGGAGCGACAATTCAGCAGCAGGATCAGTGATGCCAAAATCGCGCCCAAATTCCTGCCAAAATTGCAGAGCATAGGCTTGCTGTGCTGCGTCAACCGCTTGGGGCAGCGCAGAAGGAGGAAGCAATCCATTCTCGACAAGCCCACTATCTTGCACCTGCGCAAAACGGACGCGACCTGTAGATACGTGACTCTTCTTTTCAGACAGTACAATCGTTTCGGTTGACGAATTTAGCGCAGCAGAAAAAGTATGTTCGTCAGAAATTTCTACCGCTTGACTAGCCTGAATTGCAGAAATAACAAACGCTAATCCAAAGATTAGCGCAGTGAAAAGCTGCAATCGAATTTGATTAATTTTAATAGGAATCTTCCTGATAAATAGATTAAATTTCAATACTTAATATAACCGTATCAAAATTCAGGAAAGATTTCGTTGTCCATTTGACGTACGTTGCTCGTGCATAGGTGTAAACTTAAGCCGTCCAGTAAGCATGCCCCGTGCGGGTTCATGGCTGAAAAGAGCCGCACGAGGCGTGCTCACTGGAGTTGAGTTAACTATGTTTGTTTTTAAGTTTACATTATGGTTGCTCGTGTTCATGTTGGCTACAGCAAATAACTTATAGAACTATTTAAATCCACCCATCGCGGAAGATACTGCCTTAACCGTCATATCAATCTCACTATCCGTATGCGCGCTGCTCACAAAGCCAGCCTCGAACTGACTCGGCGCAAAATAGACCCCCGCATCCAACATCGCGTGGAAAAATCGACCATAGCGATCCGTGTCGGCAAACTCTTTTGCGCTTGCATAATCCGTGACCACGCCGTCAGCTTCCTTCAAGAAATAGGAGCCAAACATCGTGCCCGCGCAGCCAGCCTGAACCGCTAGTCCTGCCTCTGCCGCCGCAGCTTCCATCCCGTTGACCAATTGCTGCGTCTTAGCCGCAATCCCTTCAAAGACGCCAGGCTCAATCAGCGTACGGATCGTTGCCAGCCCCGCCGTCATCGCCAGCGGATTGCCCGACAATGTCCCCGCCTGATACATCGGTCCAATCGGTGCAACTGAGTGCATAATCTCGGCCTTGCCCGCATACGCCCCCACCGGCAAACCACCACCGATCACTTTACCTAAGCAGGTAATATCTGGATCTAAGTTCCAGTGCGCCTGCGCGCCACCCGGCGCAACGCGGAACCCCGTCATCACCTCGTCCAACACAAAGAGCGCGCCAAACTCGTGGCAAAGATCGCACAGCCCCTGCAAGTAGCCATCCTGCGGCAACACAAAGCCCATATTGGCCGCAATCGGCTCCACTATCACACCCGCAATCTCATCCGGATATTCCTCAAAGAGCGCTCGCACCGCAGCCAAATCATTAAAGGGAGCAGTCAGCGTATCCGACGTGGTTGCGCTTGGCACACCGGGCGAATCGGGCAAGCCCAGCGTCGCCACACCGCTGCCCGCCTGCACCAGCAGCATATCCGCATGGCCGTGATAGCAGCCCGCAAACTTCACAATCTTGGCACGGCCCGTATGTGCTCGCGCCAGTCGCAGCGCGCTCATGCACGCCTCGGTGCCGCTGTTCACAAAGCGCACCATTTCCACCGACGGCACCACATCGATCACAAGTTGAGCGAGCTCATTTTCTAGCGCGGTCGGCGTGCCGTAACTCGTGCCGCGCGTCACCGCGTCTTGCAGCGCTGCCACCACTGTTGGGTGCGCGTGCCCCAAAATCAGCGGACCCCACGACAGCACATAATCAATATAGCGATTGTCGTCTGCGTCCCACATGTGCGGACCCGCACCACGCTGCATAAAAAGGGGTGTCCCGCCCACGCTGCCAAATGCGCGCACGGGGCTGTTCACACCGCCGGGCGTAACGGTTTGAGCTTGGGCAAAAAGTTTTTCAGATGTTTGAATATTCATAGTTTTTGTATTTGGGATGGATAGATGTTGTTTTTGAAGGGATAAGGTGTTTGGATGAGTTAGCGTTGTGCGTCCGAACGCTCCGATTCATGCTTACTCTAGTAAAATCACGAACGTAAATGTGTCTCTGTAAAATATGCAAACGAACGATTGGTTTCTGCGGCTGCCTCAACATCGAAAACCTTGATTATTTCGATCATAAAATCGATATACGAATCAAAACGAGACGGCATCAACCAAAGAAAGTGTTCCTTCGAAATTGTTTGTGTGTCGTTTAATTTCTTTGAAACACCAAGTTTCTCGCAAGCTTTTTGATCCAGACCAGCCAAATACCAACTTTCGATTTCTTGTACAACAATCTGCAATTTTTCTTCTTCTACGTTGGAAAAGACTTTTCTAATCTTCTCTTTTTTGATCGAAATTGATGGAGTTAAATCCGCGTCAGTAAAAAAGATATACTCTGCACCCATTGATGAAATTGCTCTCAAAAAGTCGCAAACCTTATCCGATTTTTTCTGCGCATATTGATACGTTCTGATCCAAGCATAGCTCTCTTGCAAATGTGTTGAGCAAATGTGAGAAATCAAGCGTTCATCATCAGATCCCTCAACGAATAGATACAAGAACGAATAGATACAAGCCACTAATTGACATGCGCTACACCAAGCAAATCTTGAATATATAACTCTTCGATCCCGATATCATTCTCTAAAAACAGTTGAATTTCTTCGAACTCTGAAGGTCGATGTATTTCCGTATAGCCCTGCTCATTTCTGCTTACGAGATAAAGATGTTCTTGAGAAACAAAACGCACAATTTCTGGATTGTGTGTTGTAATAATCAACTGTTTGCTGCGGGAGACATCTTTAAACATATTCACAAGATTTGAAATCAAATGTGCATGAATATTGCGTTCTGGTTCTTCAAAAACAATGGGAGCTTTGTCTTCGAAATAAAGAGCCACAATTAAAGCCAACATATTTACCGTTCCATCAGAAATAAATGATGCAGGCAAGAACGACTTAGCGGCGGCATAATCTTCATTAACAGTAAAGAGAACAGATTTGTCTGCTAAATCGCGCACATTAAAATCTTTGATAAAGGGCAGCAACTCACCGATAAGGTTAAGAAATTTCCGTTTCTTCTCTTTATTGTCGCTTATGTTTTTTAGCACAATAGAGAGATTACTGCCGTTTTCTTCTAACTCTCGAAGTCCCGTAATTGAAGTAGCCCGTTTAGGCAACTTTGCATCAAAATCATATATTGCAAAGCTACTAAATGGAGAGTTTAACCGATGCGCAAACTCAAAAAATGGTGTTTCAAGCAGTAATTTCTGCGGTGGAATCTCAAAATCACCAGATAAAAGGCCGGGCAAAACGAGTTCTTCTGCCGTTAACTTTAGTTCATCAGGTACCTCTACATGAGCTTTTATCATGCGACGCCCGTTGATAGAGAGTTCGCCCTTCCCCGAGCCTAGCTGTTCGATTTCAGACCATTTATCATCGCCAGCCTCAAGTCGAACAAAGTCGTACACAAACGCCAAACTATCTTGAACAATTTTAAATCCTGCTCAGCGTTGATGAAACCGAATGACAAATTTATACTCAACTTCGGTTACTTTAGCCCCCACAATACCCAATTCAGCTTTGTGTGTAAATCCAAAATCAACCAAATATATAACCGATATTTCAAGGTTCTCGCGCGCCTTTAAGTTTATATTGCGTAAATACTCTACGCCGCCTTCCATCGATATTGCATTATTCAAACCATGTTCGGCAATATTACGTAAAAAATCAAAAATCCGCACAAAGTTCGACTTACCAGACGCATTTGCTCCGATGAATACATTTAGACTATTCATCTCTAAATCTAGGTCAGCAAAACTCTTAAAGTTTTTGGCCCGTACTCTTGCAATTTACATAACGAATTAGCACCCTGTATCATAAACCTTCATTGCCGCCTCTTGCCCCTGCCGCACGCAATCGGGGATGCCCACGCCACGGTATGGAGAGCCAGCCACAAACAAATTAGGCGGCAGTGCAGCCTCAATCGCGGCCACGCGATTTAGATGGCCCACGTCGTACTGTGGCTGCGCATCCCACCAGCGATAGACGCGATAAAAAAGCGGCTCGGCATTTATCTTCATGAGGGATGATAACTCTTGACGCGCCGTTGCCAAAACCTCAGCATCCTCTTTCTGCATCAGGT
>Ga0209303_1000865_pt1 | contig 21502 bp, 17 predicted proteins | sample SidtaG_3_FD_187449 | JGI IMG/M metagenome (GOLD analysis project Ga0209303, IMG submission 187449) | Marine algal microbial communities from Sidmouth, United Kingdom - Sidmouth_Asex1 metaG (SPAdes) (version 2) | ecosystem: Host-associated > Algae > Red algae > Unclassified | place: Sidmouth... | reverse complement strand
GATCGAGTCGCTGAGGCGTGCCACGGATGCGTCCGACGGTGGCGTGTTCGAGCGCGAGATCAGTGCCGTGACCGTGCCGGGTCGGCGCGGCGACACGATCGTCGCCACCGACGAGCAGCTGGCCGCGGCGCGGCCGGACAAGATCCCGCACCTGAAGGCTGCGTTCCGGGAAGGCGGTACCGTGACCGCGGCCAATGCCTCGTCGATCTCGGACGGTGCCGCCGCGCTGGTGCTGATGCGCGAAAGCGTCGCGCGCGAGCGCGGTGTGCGCATCCGCGCACGCATGCTCGGCCATGCCACGCATGCGCAGGAACCGAAGTGGTTCTCCACCGCACCGGTGCCGGCGGTCTCGATGCTGCTGCAGCGGCACGGCCTGGCGGCGGGCGACATCGACCTGTGGGAGATCAACGAGGCCTTCGCGGTGGTGCCGATGGCGGCCATGGCCGAACTGGGCATCGCTCGCGACCGGGTCAACGTGCACGGCGGCGCCTGTGCGCTGGGGCATCCGATCGGCGCCTCCGGTGCGCGCATCGTGGTCACCCTGCTCAACGCGCTGCGAACGCACCGCAAGCGGCTGGGTGTTGCCACGCTGTGCATCGGCGGCGGTGAAGGGACCGCGATGCTGATCGAGCGGGTGGAGGGCGATCCGCATGCACATTGAGGCCGATACCGCGGCGGTGGTGACCGGTGCGGCCTCCGGGCTGGGCGAGGCGGTCGCGCTGTCGCTGGCCGAAGCCGGTGCCAGGGTGGCGGTGTTCGACCGTGACGAGGCGGCCGGCATGGCCGCGGCGAAGCGGATCGGCGGCGTGTTCTGCCAGGTGGACGTGGCCGATGCCGATGCGGTGCGGGCGGCATTCGCCGCCGCTCGCGAGGCGCATGGCATCGAGTCGGTCACCGTGAACTGCGCCGGCATCGTGCCGGCCGCGAAGACCGTGTCGCGCGGTGCGGCTCACGATGCCGCGCTGTTTCGGCAGGTCGTCGCGATCAATCTGATCGGCACCTTCAACGTCGCCTCGCAGTCGGCGGCCGGCATGGTGCAGCGCGACCTGCCCGAAGATCAGGAGGAGCGCGGCGTGATCGTCAACACCGCCTCGGTGGCGGCGATGGACGGGCAGATCGGCCAGGTCGCCTACGCCGCCTCCAAGGGCGGGGTGGCTGCCATGACCCTGCCGATGGCACGCGATCTGGCCGACAAGCGTGTGCGCGTGGTCGCGGTGGCGCCGGGCATCTTCGGCACGCCGATGGTGAGCGCCTTTCCCGCTGCGGTGCAGGCATCGCTGGCCGCCCAGGTTCCGCACCCGGCCCGGCTCGGCCGCCCGAGCGAGTTCGCCGCCCTGGTGCGGCACATCGCCGAGAACGCCTACCTGAACGGCGAGATCCTGCGACTCGACGGTGCCGTTCGCATGCCCCCTCGCTGACCACGGAATTCGATCACCGATGACGCAGACCGACCATCGCGCGCACCAGGCGGAGGCGCCGAACGTGGCAGGGACGGACCGGATGGCCCACGGCAGGCTCGCGCGCCTCGTTCCGATCCTGTCACGCGCGCGCCAGTCGGGTCACTATCGCGAGGCTTACCGGGACATCGGCGCGCTCGATCTGCGCGACCTGTCGGCGCTGGAGTCCCTGCCCATCCTGCGCAAGCAGGACTTCGTCGTCCTGCAGCGCGACGCACCGCCGTTCGGCGGCATCATGGCCGCCGGTAGCCGCCCGGACTACCTGTTCGTGTCCCCGGGCCCGATCCACGAGCCGGGTTTCATGGACCCGTCGTTCTGGCGCATGGATCGTGCGCTGCGCGCGGCAGGCTTCACGGCCGAGGACATCGTGCACAACACGTTCTCCTACCACCTGACACCCGGCGCCTGGATCTTCGACTCGGGAGCGCGGGCGCTCGGCTGCTCGACGATTCCGGCCGGCAACGCCGCGCTGGAACTGCAGATGAATGCCATCCGGCAGTACGGTGCCAGCGCGTATGCCGGTACACCGGACTTCCTGAAGAAGCTGATCGAGGCCTATGGGCAGGCGGATCTGGGCCCCTTCCCGATCAAGCGGGCGCTGGTCAGCGGCGGCGCCTTCACGCCCGGTCTGCAGGACTACTACCGGGAGGCGGGCATCGTGGTGTCGCAATGCTACGCCACCGCCGAGCTGGGCCTGATCGCCTGCGACGTGGCGGACCGGCCGTCCATGCGCATCGACGACGACCTGATCGTGGAGATCGTCGATCCGGAGTCCGGGCGGGCGATGCCGCACGGGGCGACCGGCGAGGTGGTGGTCACCACGCTGCGCGACGACTACCCGCTGATCCGCTTCGGCACGGGCGATCTGTCCGCGTTCGCTCGGGACGAGCACGCCGACGGTGCGCCGGCGCTGGTGGGCTGGCTGGGCCGCTCCGACCAGACGGCCAAGGTGCGCGGCATGTTCGTGCGGCCGCAGCAGATCGAGAGCGTGCGTTCGCGCATCCAGGGGCTGGCCAGGATCCGGCTGGTGATCGATCGCGAGAACGAGCAGGACTCGGCGGTGCTGTTCTGCGGCTTTCCCGCCGCCGAGGCATCCGGCGATACCGCGGCACGTCAGGCCGACATCGCCGAGCTGGTGCGCCATCTCTGCCATGTGAAGATCGCGGTGTCGATCGTCGACGAGAGCACGATCGTGGATGATGGCAAGCTGATCGTGGACCTACGCTGATCGTGGATATCCGTTGACGCCATGGACTTCGCACTGACCGAAGAGCAGGTCGCCATCGTCGAGCTGGCACGGGACTTCGCCGACAACGAGATCGCCCCGCACGCGGCGCGCTGGGAGCACGAGGGCAGCATCCCGAAGTCGTTGCTGCGCCAGGCTGGCGAGCTGGGCTTCGCCGGCATCTACGTCGCCGAGGAACACGGCGGCTCGAACCTGTCGCGGCTGGACGCGGCGCTGATCTTCGAGGCGCTGTCGCGCGCTTGCCCGTCGGTGGCCGCCTTCATCTCGATCCACAACATGGTGGCCTGGATGATCGATCGCTACGGATCGGACGCCCTGCGCGAGCAGTGGCTGCCCGGCCTGTGCCGCTACGAGCAGGTCGCCGCCTACTGCCTGACCGAGCCGGGCTCCGGTTCGGACGCCGCCGCCCTGCGCACCCGTGCCGAGCATCGTGGCAACGCCTGGTCGCTGAGCGGCAGCAAGGCGTTCATTTCCGGCGGTGGCTATGCGGACCTGTACCTGGTCATGTGCCGAACCGGGCAGGCCGGCCCGCGCGGCATCTCGGCGATGCTGGTGGAGGACGGCAGTGCCGGCCTGAGCTTCGGTGCGCCGGAGAGAAAGATGGGCTGGCGCTCGCAGCCGACCGCCCAGGTGCAGCTGGACGAGTGCCAGGTACCGCTGGCGAACCTGCTCGGTACCGAGGGTGAAGGTTTCCGGTACGCCATGTCGGCGCTGGACGGCGGGCGGGTGAACATCTCGGCCTGCTCGCTGGGGGCCGCCCAGAGCGCGCTGGACAAGAGCATCGCCTACACCGCAGAGCGTCAGGCGTTCGGCTCGTCGCTGAACCGATTCCAGGCGCTGCAGTTCAAGCTGGCCGACATGGAGATCGCGCAGCAGGCCGCGCGCACCTTCCTGTACAAGGCGGCGTGGATGCTCGATCGGGCGGACCCGCAGGCGGGGCGCTACTGCGCGATGGCCAAGCGCCTGGTCACCGACAGCTGCTTCGAGGTCGCCAACGATGCGCTGCAGCTGCACGGCGGCTACGGCTATCTGGAGGACTACGGCATCGAGAAGATCGTGCGCGACATCCGCGTGCACCAGATTCTGGAAGGCACCAACGAGATCATGCGCCTGATCACCGCGCGCGCGCTGCTGCCGGAACAGGCGCGATGAGCGAACCCGTGAACGAGCCTTCGAGCGGGCCGTCGAGCGGGCCGTCGAGCGATACCGACCTGTCGGCCGTCCTGGACGGCGCCGTCGGACGCATCACGCTGCGCCGGGCGCGCAAGCTGAACGCGCTGACGCATCCGATGGTGCGGGCGATGCTCGATGCGCTGCGCCGATGGCAGCACGACGAGCGCGTGAAACTGATCCTGGTCGAGGCGGAACCGGGCAAGGCGTTCTGCGCCGGCGGCGACATCGGCACGATGTACCGGATGGGAATCGATGGAGACATCGATGCGGTGCGCCGCTTCTTTGCCGACGAATACCGCCTGAACGCGCTGATCGCCCGCTACCCCAAGCCGTACGTGGCGATCATGGACGGCATCACGATGGGCGGCGGCATCGGCATCTCGGCACACGGCTCGCACCGCATCGTGACCGAACGCAGCGTGCTGGCCATGCCCGAGTGCATGATCGGGCTGGTGCCCGACATCGGCGCCACGCACCTGCTGGCGCAGGCGCCCGGGCACCTGGGCGAGTACGCCGGCCTGAGCGGTGCGCGCCTGGGGCCGGGGGATGCCCTGCACATGGGGCTGGCCGATCATCACGTGCCGAGCGAACGGCTCGATGCGCTGAAGGCGGCGCTGACCGAGCGGGCCGACCCCGCGGCGATCGCACCGTTCGCGGTGCCGGCCGGGCCATCGCCGTTCGCCGAACGGGCCGGGGCGATCGATGCGCTGTTCGGTCGGGCGACGCTTGCCGACGTGCTGACCGGGTTGCGGTCCGACCAACCGCTCTGGATGGACGAGACGCACCAGGCGATCGGCAAGGCGTCGCCGCTGTCGCTGCGCATGACCTTCGAGCTGATCCGGCAGGCACGCCGCGATCCGGGTGTCGAGCCTGCGTTGATGCGCGAGTACCGGTTCGTGGCACGCGCCATCGAGCGGGGCGATTTCCTGGAAGGGGTGCGCGCCGTCCTGATCGACCGTGACGGGGCGCCCGGATGGCGCCATGCCGGCGTGGCGGATGTCGGTGAGAAGCTCCTGCAGGAGCTGCAGCGCGAAGCGCCCGGTGGTGACCCGTTGCTGGATCGCGTCGCCGGATAGAACGGACATCGGACGGGAACGGACATCGAACCGCACACAGGAGTCGAGAGGATGCGTATCGGATTCATCGGGCTGGGCAACATGGGCGCTCCCATGGCCGCCAACCTGGCGCGTGCCGGTCACGAGGTGGCAGGGTTCGATACCGCCGACATCGCGGTCGAGGGCGTGCGCTCCGCGGACGCGATCGAGGCCGCGGTGCGGGACCGGGAGGCGGTGATCACGATGTTGCCGGACGGGCCGGTGCTCGATGCGGTCTACGAGCGGATCGTGCCGCTGATGCCGGGCGGCGCGTTGCTGCTCGACTGCTCCACCGTCGATGTCGACAGCGCCGCTTCGGCTCACCGACGTGCCGGCCAGGCGGACCTGCTGTCGATCGATGCGCCGGTGTCCGGCGGCATCGGCGGCGCGACCGCCGGCTCGCTGACCTTCATGGTCGGTGGCAGCGAAGCGGCTGTCGAGCGCGCTCGACCATTGCTCGAGATCATGGGCCAGCGCGTCGTGCATTGCGGTGAGGCCGGTGCCGGCCAGGCGGCCAAGATCTGCAACAACCTGCTGCTGGGCGTCTCGATGATCGGTGCCTGCGAGGCGTTCTCGCTGGGCGAGAAGCTGGGACTGTCGCCGGAGCGCCTGTTCGAGGTGATCTCGACCTCGTCCGGTTCGTGCTGGTCGGTCAACACCTACTGTCCGGTGCCCGGCGTCGGCCCAAGCAGTCCGGCGGACGACGGCTACGCGCCCGGGTTCGCCGCCGAGCTGATGCTGAAGGACCTGTGCCTGAGCCAGCGCGCGGCCGAGCAGGTCGGTGCGGCCACGCCGATGGCGGCCCGGGCCGAGGCGCTGTACGCGCGATTCGTCGAACACGGTGGCAGGGGGCAGGACTTTTCGGCGATGCTGCCGGCACTGAGCGCCGCGGCACGAGGAGACTTCGATGAGTGATCCGGTGAACGGCTCCGTGAATGGCGTGGTGAAGCTGGAGCGCGACGGGCGCGTCGCGATCGTCACGCTGGATCGCCCCGAGGCGCTGAACGCGTTGAACGCGCGGATGCTGGAGGAGCTGGTGGCGATCATGACGCCGCTGGATGCGGATCCGGGGGTGGGGTGCTTCGTGCTGACCGGATCGGCCAAGGCCTTCGCGGCTGGTGCCGACATCGCCCAGATGAGCGTGCAGCGCTATCCGCAGACCTTCCTGGACGACATGCTGGCAGGCTGGGAGGCCATCGCCCGGCTGCGCACCCCCACCATCGCCGCGGTGTCCGGTTACGCCCTGGGCGGCGGCTGCGAGCTGGCGATGATGTGCGACACGATCTATTGCGGCGAAGGGGCGCGCTTCGGACAACCGGAAATCAAGCTGGGCGTGATCCCGGGCATGGGCGGCTCGCAACGGTTGACGCGTCTGGTCGGCAAGAGCGTGGCGATGGACATGATCCTGACCGGGCGCATGATGAAGGCCGACGAGGCCAAGCAGGTGGGGCTGGTGGCGCGGGTGTATCCGGACGAGACGCTGATGCAGGAGACGCGCAAGGCGGCCACGCAGATCGCCGATTTCTCGCGCGCCACGGCGATGCTGGCCCGCGAAGTGGTCGATCGGGCGCTGGAGACCACGTTGAGCGAAGGCCTGCAGTACGAGCGGCGCGTGTTTCACGCGCTGTTCGGCACCGCCGATCAGATCGAGGGCATGCAGGCCTTCGTGGAAAAGCGGCACGCGCGCTTCAACCGGGACCCCGATGCCGGATGAGAGCGCGGCGTGCAGGCGCTGATTCAGATTCGGGTCACGGGCGCCATGAACAGGTAGCCGGCGCCGTAGACCGTCTTGATCAGCGTGGGGTTGCGGGTGTCGTCGCGCAACTTGGCGCGCAGGCGCGAGATGCGCACATCGACCGAGCGGTCGTAGCCCGAAGCCCCGTCGCCCTGCAGATGATCCATGATCCGGTCACGGCTGAGCAGCTGCCCCGGCGCGTCGACGAACACGCGCAGCAGGTCGACCTCGGCGCTGCTCAGCCGTTGCTCGGACGCGTCGGCATGCATCAGCGAGAAGCGCTCGAAATCGATGGTCCAGTCGCCGAAGCGCACGCGCTGTCCGCGGGCCTGGCGCCCGTCGGCCGGCGCTCGGTGCGGGCCCGCGTCCGAATCCGCCCCCGGCTCCGCGTCCGAGTCCCGAGGCGGGCTCCGATGCACGCCCTGGCGTTCGACGCGTCGCATCACCGAACGCACCCGGGCCAGCAACTCCGGCGGCTCGAACGGCTTGGCGATGTAGTCGTCCGCGCCCAGTTCCAGGCCCACCACCTTGTCGGTCAATGCCCGACGCCCGGAGATGATGATGCTGGCGATGCCGTGCCTCGTGCTCAGCGCCCTCACCAGGTCCAGCCCGTTCTGGTCCGGCAGGCCCAGGTCGACCAGGCACAGGTCGTAGCGACATTCGCTCAGGGAATTCTCGAACGCCTCTGCACGATCGAACAGACGCGTTCGAAAGCCGTGGTCTTCGAGCACGCCCTGCAGGATCGCACCGATGTCGGCATCGTCCTCGACGATGGCGACGTGCTGTCCGGTCGGCATGTTCACGACGTGCGCTGTCCGACGGCGCGTGCCAGCTGCGCATCGAAGGTGACGGCATCGAAGGGTTTTCTGATCACGGGAAAGCAGATCCTGGCGCGTTGCCACAGGGTAGCGCTTCGCGGCAGGCCGCTGACCAGCAGCACGGTGGTGCGCGGGTGATGACGTTGCACGTGCAACGCCAGTTCCAGGCCGTTGCGGCTGCCCGGCATCACGATGTCGGTGATCAGCGCGGCAATCGCGGGCAGCTGGGCCAGCAGCGCCAGGGCCTCGTCGGCGTCCTCGGCTTCCACGACCGACCAGCCGCCGGCACCGAGCCGTTCGCGCAGCAGCACCCGGATCTCGGCATCGTCATCGACGATCAGCGCCAGCGGGCCGGTCTGGCCGGTCTGGCCGGTCAGCGTCTCCACCTCGACAGGATCGATCGGTTCCGGATCCGGGGCAGTCGTCGAGCGAGGTGCTGGAGCCGGGTCATCCGCCGGCTCCTGCCTGTCGAGCGTCTCGCCGTTCGACGAGTCGTCGAGCAGCAGCGGGAAGGCCAGGGCGACGCGTGCGCCGGCTCCCGGAAGGTTGCCGATCTGCAGCGTACCTCCTGCCTGGTCGACGATCGAGCGGACCATCGACAGGCCGAGTCCGCTGCCCTTGCCCTGCGGCTTGGTCGAGAAGAACGGTTCGGTCGCGCACTCCAGCGCCTCGTCCGAGAATCCGTCGCCGGTGTCCGTCACGGTGATGCGCAACGTGCCTGCCCGTTCGACGCTGCTGCCGTCGATGTCGGCGTGCAGGGTGATGCGCCCTTGTCCGGAGGTCATCTCGATCGCGTCCTTGGCGTTGAACAAGATGTTCAGCACCACGTCCTGCAGCGCGCCTTCGTCCACCGTGGCGATCAGGTCGCCGGCCGGCAGTTGCAGTTCCAGCACGATGCTGTCGTTCAGCGAGGAGAACAGCGGCAGCAGGTCGCGCAGCAGCTTGCCGACGTCCACGCGCCGTGCGTCCAGCTTGTGGCGGTACAGCAGCGCCATCAGGTTGTCGATGATGCGCGTGCCGCGCCGCGCCGCACGTTCGGTGGAGCGCAGCAGCTCCTGCTGCGCCGCGTCCGCATCGCGGCCCATCCGGTGCAGGTTGCCCAGGATGACGGTGAGGATGTTGGAGAAGTCGTGCGCCAGGCCACTGGTCAGCTGGGCACTGGTCTCCATGCGCTTGGCCCGGACCTGCATTTCGGTGGCGGCCCGCTCTGTCGAGATGTTGATCGACAGCACGAACGCACCGATGACGTCCCCGTCATGACCGGATTCCGGGGAGAGCGTGGTGCGTATCCACTGCGCGTTCGGTTCGCCGTCGTGAATCGGGTAGTCGAACGTGACCACCTCGCCACCGAAGGCCACGTCGAGCTTTTCGATCAGCAGTTGGGCGGTGACGGCGGGAAAGACGTGTTCGACCGTGCGCCCGAGCACATCGGTCGCGCCCAGGCTCATGATGTCTTCCAGCCGGTTGTTGGAGAAGCGGTAGGTGTAGCGACGGTCCACGTAGGCGATGTGTGCCGGCAGTGCCGAGGTGATGGTGCGCATGCGCGACTCGGACGCCTGCAGGCTGGCCTGGGTCTGCTGCAACGCGCGGTTGGCCGCGGCCAGTTCGCGGTTGGTGGTGGCCTGCGCCTCGGTGCGCATCAGCAGCTTGTCGGACAGCCGGTCGCTGCGCGCGCGCAGCACCTCGGCCTGTTGCCAGGACTCGGAGATGTCCGAGTAGATCGTCACCCAGCCGCCGCTGCTCAGCGGGTGGCCCTCCACCGAGATGCGCTGCCCGCCGGGTCGGGTGCGTTCCAGGTAATGCGGCTCGAAGCGCCTGGCCAGCTCGATGCGCACCCGCACCAGCTCGTCCGGATCGCCGGGGCCGTACTCGCCGCGGCGCGCAAGATACAGGTTGATGTCCTCGAAACGGGTGCCGCGGCGCGCCAGGTTCTCGGGCAGGTCGAACAAGGCGACGAACCCGCGGTTGCAGGTCAGCAGCCTCATCTGTCCATCGAAGATCGTCAGTCCCTGCTGGATCAGGTCGAGACCCTGATGCACCGGATCTTCCCGTTCGAGTGGACTGCGTTCGTCTGCGCTCGATGGCATGCCGCCGTCGTTGAGTATGGCCTGCGCGCAGTGTCAACCCGTTCTGCCCCGTCGAGCAAGTCTCCGGGACCCACCGTCATGACCACAGGAACCTGAAACGATGTTCGACACCGGCATGTCCTTCGGCCTGGACGAAGAGATCGATGCGCTGCGCGAGACGGTGCAGCGGTTCGCGCGCGACGAGATCGCCCCGCACGCCGCCGCGATCGATCGCGACAACGCCTTCCCGATGCCGCTGTGGGAAGCGATGGGGGAGATCGGCCTGCACGGCATCACCGTGCCCGAGGAACACGGCGGATCGGGTCTTGGCTACCTGGCGCACTGCGTCGCCATCGAGGAAATCAGTCGCGCGTCCGCCTCGGTCGGCCTGTCCTACGGCGCTCACTCGAACCTGTGCATCAACCAGATCGCGAGAAACGGCAACGACGAGCAGCGCGAGCGCCTGCTGCCGGACCTGATCGACGGCCGCACGGTCGGCGCGCTGGCCATGTCCGAGCACGGCTCCGGTTCGGACGTGGTCAGCATGAAGACCCGCGCCCGACGCGACGGCGACGACTGGATCCTGGACGGCAGCAAGATGTGGATCACCAACGGGCCGGACGCCGGCACGCTGGTGGTCTACGCCAAGAGCGATCCGGAGGCGGGTTCGCGCGGCATCACCGCCTTCCTCGTCGAGCGCGGCATGGACGGGTTCAGCACCGGGCCGAAGCTGGACAAGCTGGGCATGCGCGGCTCCAACACCTGCGAGCTGGTGTTCGACGGCTGCCGGGTACCGGCCGCCAACGTGCTGGGCGCCGAAGGTCGTGGCGTCAACGTGCTGATGTCGGGGCTGGACTACGAGCGCGTGGTGCTGGCGGCGGGGCCGATCGGCATCATGGCCGCCTGCCTGGACACGGTGATGCCGTACGTGCACGAACGAAGGCAGTTCGACACCCCGATCGGCGAGTTCCAGCTGATGCAGGGCAAGGTGGCCGACATGTACACCACCATGAACGCGTGCCGCGCCTACGTGTACGCGGTGGCGGGCGCGTGCGATCGGGGGCGGACCACGCGCCAGGACGCGGCCGGCTGCATCCTGTACGCGGCCGAGAAGGCCACCCAGGTGGCGCTGGAGGCCATCCAGGCACTGGGCGGCAACGGCTACATCAACGACTACCCGACCGGGCGGCTGCTGCGCGATGCCAAGCTCTACGAGATCGGCGCCGGCACCAGCGAGATCCGCCGCATGCTGATCGGGCGCGAACTGTTCAACGCGGACGCCTGAGCCGATGAGCGTCATCGCCTCCAGCGTCTCGCCGTCCAGCGAGGCGTTCGCCACCAATGCGGCGCACATGCAGGAGCAGCTCGCGCACGTGCGCCAGGCTGCCGAGCGGGCGCTGCAGGGCGGGGGCGAGCGCGCTCGCGCACGGCACGTGGCGCGCGGCAAGCTGCTGCCGCGCGATCGCGTGCAGACCCTGCTGGACCCGGGTTCGCCGTTCCTGGAAGTCGGCCTGACGGCGGCGCACGGCCTGTACGACGACGCCGCACCCGGCGCCGGGGTCATCGCCGGCGTCGGACGGGTCAGCGGGCGTGACTGCCTGATCCTGTGCAACGATGCGACGGTCAAGGGTGGCACCTACTATCCGCTGTCGGTCAAGAAGCACCTGCGGGCGCAGGAGGTCGCCGAGCAGAACCGGCTGCCGTGCGTATACCTGGTCGACTCCGGCGGGGCCAACCTGCCCAACCAGGACGAGGTGTTCCCGGATCGCGATCACTTCGGGCGGATCTTCTACAACCAGGCCAACCTGTCGGCGCAGGGCATCGCGCAGATCGCGGTGGTGATGGGATCGTGCACCGCCGGTGGTGCCTACATTCCGGCCATGTCGGACGAGACCATCATCGTGCGCGAGCAGGGCACGATCTTCCTGGCGGGTCCGCCGCTGGTGAAGGCGGCCACCGGCGAGGTGGTCACCGCCGAGGCGCTGGGCGGCGGGGACGTGCACACCCGCCTGTCGGGGGTGGCCGATCACCTGGCCGACGACGACGATCACGCACTCGCGCTGGCGCGCGACATCGTCTCGCGGCTCGGTCCGCGCGAGCGCGCAACGCTCGAACGGCAGGCGCCGGAGCCGCCGCGCTACGATCCGGCCGAGATCGCCGGCATCGTGCCGGCCGACAAGCGCCAGCCGTTCGAGGTGCGCGAGATCATCGCGCGCCTGGTCGACGGCTCGCGCTTCTCCGAGTTCAAGGCGCGTTACGGCGCCACGCTGGTGTGCGGGTTCGCGCACATCGACGGCTTTCCGGTCGGCATCATCGCCAACAACGGCGTGCTGTTCTCCGAAAGCGCGCTGAAGGGGGCGCACTTCGTGCAGCTGTGCTCGCAGAGAAAGACCCCGCTGGTGTTCCTGCAGAACATCACCGGCTTCATGGTCGGTGCCAAGTACGAGGCGGAAGGGATCGCCAAGCATGGCGCCAAGCTGGTCAGCGCGGTGGCGACCACGCAGGTGCCCAAGATCACCCTGATCATCGGTGGCAGCTACGGCGCCGGCAACTACGGCATGTGCGGGCGTGCCTACTCGCCACGCTTCCTGTGGAGCTGGCCGAACAGCCGCATCGCCGTCATGGGCGGCGAGCAGGCCGCAGGCGTCCTGGCCACGCTCAAGCGCGACGGCATCGAACGGCGTGGCGAGGCGTGGTCGGACGATGCCGAACAGGCGTTCCGGCAACCGATCATCGATCAGTTCGAACGCCAAGGGCATCCGCTGTACGCTTCCGCCCGACTGTGGGACGACGGCATCGTCGATCCTGCGCAGTCGCGCGAGGTGCTGGCGCACAGCCTGTCGATCGCCCTGAGCGCGCCGATCCCCGACACGCGCTTCGGCCTGTTCCGGATGTGATCAGAGACGAGCCTGCAACCCTCATGTTCAGCAAGATACTGATCGCCAATCGCGGCGAGATCGCCTGCCGGATCATCGATGCGGCCCGGCCGCGCGGCATCGCCACGGTGGCGGTGTTCTCCGACGCCGACCGTTCGGCGCTGCACGTGCGCCGTGCCGACGAGGCGGTGCACATCGGCGGCTCGGCGGCGAGCGACAGCTACCTGGTCGGCGAGCGGCTGATCGAGGCGGCCCGGCGCACCGGTGCGCAGGCGATCCATCCAGGCTACGGCTTCCTGTCCGAGAATCCGGACTTCGTCGAGGCGGTGGAGGCGGCCGGACTGGTGTTCATCGGTCCCTCGGCCGCCTCGATCCGTTCGATGGGCCTGAAGGATGCGGCCAAGACGCTGATGCAGGCGGCGGGCGTTCCGGTGGTGCCTGGCTATCATGGCGAGAACCAGGACGCGGCCTTCCTGCAGCAACAGGCGGACGACATCGGCTACCCGGTGCTGATCAAGGCGCGCGCCGGCGGCGGTGGCAAGGGCATGCGGCTGGTGCAGCGGCGCGAGGAGTTCGGTGCGGCGCTGGCAGGGGCCACGCGCGAGGGTGCCGGCTCGTTCGGCGACCCGGCGGTGCTGATCGAGAAGTACATTGATTCACCCCGCCACATCGAGGTGCAGGTGTTCGGCGATGCGCACGGCAATGTGGTGCACCTGTTCGAGCGGGACTGCTCGTTGCAGCGCCGGCATCAGAAGGTGATCGAGGAGGCGCCCGCGCCGGGCATGAGCGAGGCGGTGCGTGCCGCGATGACGCAGGCCGCGATCACCGCGGCGCGCGCCATCGACTATCGCGGCGCCGGCACGATCGAGTTCATCGTCGACGGGTCGGGCGAGCTGCGCACCGACGGCTTCTGGTTCATGGAGATGAACACCCGGCTGCAGGTCGAGCATCCGGTCACCGAGGCGATCACCGGCATCGACCTGGTCGACTGGCAATTGCGCGTGGCCGCCGGCGAGCCGCTTCCGTTGTCGCAGGCCGAGATCCGGCTGCACGGCCATGCGTTCGAGGCACGGCTCTACGCGGAAGATCCTGCCAACGGTTTCCTGCCGTGCACCGGCACGCTGTACCACCTGGCGTTCGGGCCGGCGCGCATCGAGACCGGTGTCAGCGCGGGCGATGCGGTCTCGCCGTTCTACGATCCGATGATCGCCAAGCTGATCACGCACGGCGACACGCGACGCGACGCGTTGCAGCGCCTGAGTGCTGCGCTGGCCGACACCCACGTGGCGGGTCTGGTCACCAATGCCGCCTTCCTGGGCGCTCTGACACGCCACGCAGGCTTTGCCGACGGACAGGTCGATACCGGCCTGATCGAACGGGATCTGGCGAGCCTCGTGGCGCCGGGCGATCAGGGGGATCTGATGCTCGGCGTCGCGGCGCTGGCGTTGCTGCAGCCCGGATCGGTCGGCGACGGTGGCAAAGAGCGCGCCGACGACCGCGTCTGCGACCGCGTCTGCGACCGCGTCGGCACTCCGCATTTCCGTCTGTGGGGCAGCGCCGCCGAGCGGGTGCGGCTGCAGCACGAGGGGGCCGCCTGCCGGGTACGCGTCGAGCGACACCGGGACGGTACGGTCGATATCGCCTGGGAGCAGGGTGCCTTGAACCTGGATCGGGTCCAACAGGCGGAAAACGCCCTTTGGCTGGTGCGGGACGGGTGGCGCTGCCGTGCACGGTACGCGGTGTTCCACGGCAACGAGGGGCGTACCGTCAGCGTGTCGATGGACGGCGAGACGCGCGAGTATCCGAGTCCGGATCCGCTGGCGAACGACGGCGTGCAGGCCGGCGGCTCCGATCAGGTTCGTGCGCCGATGACGGGCAGCGTGCTGGCCATCCACGTGGCGGCGGGCGACGCGGTCCAGGCCGGACAGCCGTTGCTGGTGCTGGAAGCGATGAAGATGGAGCACACGTTGAGCGCGCCACGCGCGGGGCGCATCGCCGACGTGCACGTGGCGAAGGGTGCGCAGGTGGCCGACGCCGACGTGCTGCTGGAACTGGAGCCGGAGTCCGATCGGGATGACTGAGTCCACGCTCGATGTACGCACCACCGCACAGGGGGTGACCACGCTGACGCTGAGTCGCCCGGACAAGCACAACGCGCTCGATCAGCCGTTGATCGCGGCCTTGCACCAGGCGCTGGCAACGCTTGCCGACAGTGATGACACGCGCGTGATCGTGCTGACCGGTGCAGGAAAGAGCTTCTGCGCCGGCGGCGACCTGAACTGGATGAAGGCGCAGTTCGACGCCACGCGCGAGCAGCGCATCGAACAGGCGATGCAGCTTGCCGACCTGCTTTACGCGTTGAACACGATCGCCAAGCCTGTCGTTGCTCGGGTGAACGGCAACGCCTTCGGCGGTGGTGTCGGGCTGCTGTGCACCTGCGATCACGTCATCGCCGATGCGAGCGCCCGGTTCGGCCTGACCGAGACGCGGCTGGGCCTGATACCCGCCACCATCAGCCCGTTCGTCAACGCGCGCATCGGCGAGAGTCGCTGCCGCTCACGCTACCTGAGTGCCGAGCTGTTCGATGCCGACGAGGCCTGGCACATCGGCCTGATCGACGAGCGTGCCGAATCCGGCCAGCTGGATGCGAAGGTACAGACGATGGTGGACAGCCTGCTGGCTCGCTCGCCCGAGGCGCAGGGGCGGGCCAAGCGGCTGGCGCGCAGCCAGGGCTTGCCGATCGATGCGGCGCTGCTGAGACGCTGCGCCGAGGCGCTGGCGGACAGCTGGGAGAGCGCGCAGGCGATCGAGGGGGTCAGCGCGTTCCTGGAGAAGCGAGCGCCGGACTGGGGCCGCCGGACGGTACGCTTGGAGGCTTGACGGTATCGTTCGCTTCGTAGAGACGTCAGGCCACCGAGCAGGCACCGCTCAGCTCAGCAGCAGCCCGCCATCGACGCTGACCACGCTGCCCGTCATGTACTCGTTGGCGAGCAGCGCCAGATACGCACCGGCCAGATCATCGGGCGTGCCGAGCCGGCCGACCGGCAGGGCGTCGCGGGCCCAGCGTTCCAGTCCCTCGCGCTCGGATGCGCTCCACACGCCGGAGCCCACCACGCCGGGCGAGACGATGTTCACTCGTACCGGCGCGAGTTCGAGGGCGAGCGCGCGGGCGAAGGCGGTGACCGCGGCGCTGGCCGCGTTCATGACCGAGGCACCGCTACGCGATGGCTTGAGCGCGCCCGCGCTGGAGGTCAGGACGATCGCGCCATCGGAACGAACGTGGTTCGCGGCTGCCCGGCAGACGTTGAAGGTACCCCAGAACTTCTCCATGCCGCGCCGTGCCGTCTCGTTCGACATGTCGCGAACCGGCGCCATGAGCTTGGTCTCGTCGGCCACCGCCGTGAGGGTCAGGTAGTCGAACGTACCGATCCGCTCGAACGCGGCCAGCACCGACTGCTCGTCGAGCATGTCGACGACGTGCACATGCGATGCCGACGCCAGTACTGCCCGCACGGGTTCGAGCCGCTCGGCGCTGCGCCCGAGCAGATGCACGATGGCGCCGTCGCGCGAGGCCTGCATCGCGATCGCACGGCCGATGCCGGACGAGGCGCCGACGACCACGAGGGACTTGCCGTTCATCGATGGGTTCATGAGAGAGATACCGATTCGAAGCCGAAAGGCTCGGATGATGGAGAGATGGACCGCGACCGACTACGCTCCGGACCAGGTGCCCTTGCGCTCGCCCGAATCGACATCGAGCACCGCCCCGGTGACGGCGGAATTGACCAGCAGGGACGCTACCGCCAGCGCGACGTCCGCCGGCACCCCGGGGCGCGGAACGAGTTGACGATCGGGTCGCATGCCGATACCTCCCGGTGACACCACGTTGACCCGCAGCGGAGCGATGTCGCTCGTGGCTGCGCGAGCAAGCGCCTCGATGCTGCCGTGCAGCGTGGTCCATACACCCGCTCCCGGGGCAGGTGTTCGTGCGCTGGAGCCCGAAAGCAGCAAGACCGACCCGTCCTTGCACAGCACCGAGGGGGCGAGGTGCAGCACCGCGTAGGATGTCCAGAAACGGCCGAACGCGGCACGGGCCCCCTCCGTCGGCGTGTCCGCGATGCCGCCGGCAGGCGTGCCCGCGGACGTGGCAACGACGATGTGGTGCAGCGGGACGAGGGTTGCAAGCGCGACGCGCAGCGATTCAGGATCGGACGCATCCGCGGTCGCTGCGCTCGCGCCCGCTCCAAGCCCGGCGACGGCGGCATCGAGGCGTCCCGCATCGCGACCGATGAGCACGACCTGTGCGCCGAGCTCGATGGCCTCGGCGGCGATGGCCGAACCCATCCGGCCGGATCCACCGAGTACGGCGATGCGTTGCCCGGACAGGGGCGACCCGGAGAATGAGCTCGTCATCGGGACGACGCCGTCAGAATGAGCGGTCTTCGGAACGTGCCACGCTGACGAGGTTCGAAGGATCGACGTGCGTGCACGTCGGTGAGCACGGTGACCTGGGGGGAGAGCGCATGCATCGGATCCGGACTCGATCGGTGAAGAAATCGACCTTAGCGAATCGCGCCGAACGGCGGCGTCAGTTCGCGTGACGGTCGAGTTCAACGAAACCGAGCTCAGGAAGCTCGACCTGAACCTCCTGCTCGTGTTCTCGGCGCTCATGCGCGAGCGCAGCGCTACCCGCGCGGCGACGCGTCTGTACGTGGGCCGCACCGCGGTGAGCATGGCGCTCGGCCGGTTGCGCTCCGCGCTCGACGATCCCCTGTTCATCCGCACCGGCGGCACGCTGGAGCCGACCGTGCGCGCCACGGAGCTGTGGGTGGAACTCGAACCGGCGTTCGGCGCGATCGAGGCGGCGGTACGACGCTCGCGCCGGTTCGATCCGGCCACGACCGAGACCGTGTTCCGGTTCGCGGCACCCGATGATCTGGAGTTCGTGCTGGTGCCGAGGTTGCTCGATTGCCTGGCGCGTCAGGCGCCGAACGCCCGACTCGTGGTGCGTCCGTCGGACTTTCGCACCCTGCTCGAGCGCTTGGACTCGGGGGATGCGGATCTTGCGCTGAGCGCGACGCCGACCAGCGGCATCGAACGGCGGCACCACGTACGGCACCTGCACGAAGAGACGTTTTCGGTGCTCCACGACCCGATGTCCTTGGCGCTGTCGACGCCGATCGGCCTGGACGACTGGCTGGCCACGCCCCAGATCATGGTGTCCATCGACGGTACGCTGGAGAGCGGGATCGACGAGCACCTGGCCGGACTCGATCTCGATCGCCGCGTGGTCTCGGCGGTCGCTCACTTCCCGACGCTGCCGTTCATTCTGCGCAGCAGGGCGGTGCTGGCGAACGTGCCGAGCACCGCTGCCGCCCTGTTCGCGACCGAATACGATCTCGAGGCGAGCCCGCTACCGCTGGATGGTCCGTCGTTCGATGTGTCGCTGGTGCACCATGCTCGCACCGAGAATGATCCGGCACAGATCTGGTTTCGCGCTCTGGTGCGCGCGGAGATCGACAACCTCGGGCAAGTGAAGGATCGTTCTCCCCCGAACCGGTTCGGGTAGCCGCAAAGACGGGTCCGCGATCGTTCGCGGCAACATCGCCGACACGCACTGCGGTTCGGCCTGACCGAGACGCGGCCGGGTCTGATTCCCATCACCATCAGCCCGTTCGTCAACGCGCGCATCAGCGAGAGTCGCTGCCGGGCGCGCTACCTGAGCGCCGACCTGTTCGATGTCGACGAGGCTTGGCACATCGGTATGATCGACGAGCGTGCCGAGTCCGGCGAGTTGGATGCGAAGGTGCAGGCGATGGTCGACAGCATGCTGGCCCGTGCCAGGCGACTGGCTCGCAGCCAAGGGCCACCCATCGATGCGGCGTTGCCGATGCGGTGCGCCGAGGCGCTGGCGGATAGCCGGGAGAGCGCGCAGTCGGTCGAAGGGGTCGGTGCGTTTTTGGAGAAGCGGGCGCGGAACTGGACGGGAGCAACGGGTGGTGCGGGTCGAGGTCTGTAAACCCGGTACTGGCTGAGCAGAGCGCCCAGCATCTCACGGATCACCTTCAGTACCTTGCTCTACCTCGGCCCACTGCCGCAGTTCCGCCCGGATGATCTTGCCGGTGGTGGTCATCGGCAACGCGTCCACGAACCGCACCACGCGGGGGTATTCGTGCGCGGCGAGTCGGGTCCTGACGAACCGCGCGATCTCGTCGGCAAGCTCTGCCGACGGTTCGGCGTCGTCGACCAGCGTGACGTAGGCGGCCACCACCGCGCCACGCAGTTCGTCCGGCCAGGCGATGGCGCCGGCCAGCGCGACCGCCGGGTGGCACAGCAGGCACTCCTCGATCTCGCCCGGTCCGATCCGGTAGCCTGCCGATCCGATCACGTCGTCGTCACGAGCGATGAATTGCAGGCGGCCATCCGTCCTGCGCAGGCCGCGGTCCCCGCTCAGCAGCCAGCGCCCGTCCGGGCCGTCGATGAACTTCTCCTCGGTCGCCGCCTTATCGTTCCAGTATTCCAGGAACATCACGGGATCGGGCGCGCGCACGGCGATCGCACCCTCCCGGTCATCATCCAGCACGGCACCGGTGGTGGCATCGATGATGTCGACCCGGTGTCCGGGCACCGCCCGACCCATCGCCCCCGGCACCGACGGTTCCAGGGCGCAGCAGCTGGACACGATCATGTTGCACTCGGTCTGCCCGTAGAACTCGTTGACCGAGACGCCCAGGGCACGCTCGCACCAGGCGTTCAGCTCGACACCGAGCGACTCGCCGCCGCTGCCGATCGAGCGCAGCGCAAGGTTCGGGACGTCCGCCTCCGGCACGCGACGCATCATCTTCAGCGCGGTGGGCGGCAGGAACGCGTTGCGAACCTGGAACGTGTGCATCAGCTGCAGCGCGGTCACGGGGTCGAACTTGCGAAACCGGTGCGCCACCACGGTGATGCCGTGGTGCAGCGCCGGCATCAGCACGTCCAGCAGACCGCCTATCCAGGCCCAGTCGGCCGGTGTCCAGAAGCGATCGTTCGCGTGCGGCAGCCCGTTGAACGCCGTCTCGACACCGGGCAGGTGTCCGAGCAGCACGCGGTGGGCGTGCAGGGCGCCCTTCGGGTTGCCGGTCGTGCCGCTGGTGTAGATCAGCAGGGCGGGGTCGTCGGCGCGGGTGTTCACCGCCTCGAAGCGATCCGGTTCGATGGCGCAGGCGGCCGGCAGATCGATCGCGCCCGGTGCGGCACCGTCCACGCACAGCACGTGAAGCAGGTCCGGCAGCCGATCGCGCAGCCCGGCCAGGTCGCCGCAGCCGGCGCGATCCGTGATGATCATCGTCGCACCCGAATCCTGCAGCCGGTGCAGCAACGCCTGTTCGCCGAACAGCGTGAACAGCGGGATCGAGATGCCGCCCGACTTCAGCACGGCGATGTGCGCCACGGCTGTCTCCAGCCGTTGCGGCAGCAGCACGCCGACCCGGTCCGGCCACCGTTCGCCCTGGTGACGAAGGCCGAGCCGGCGCAGCGCGTTCGCCAGCCGGTCGCTGTCCGATCTCAGCTGGCCGAAGGTGCGTTGCCGGACGCCGCCGTCCTGATCGACATCGATCAGTGCCAGCCGGTCCGGCGTGTGGTTCGCGATGCGATCGCAGACATCGGTGCCGATGTTGTAATGGTCCGGGATGTCCCAGCGGAACGTCTCGCGAACGGGCACGGGGGCCTGCGGCTGTCCGGGCATGGTGGGGCGCTTCGGCTTGGTTCCGCTTCGGATCCGCCTCAGACGCGCCGCAGCCCCAGCGCGATGCCCTGGCCACCGCCGATGCACATCGTGACCAGACCCAGGTCTCGGTTCAGCCGGCGCAGCTCGTACACCGCCTTCACCGTCAGGATCGCGCCGGTGGCACCGACCGGATGACCGAGCGCCACCGCGCCACCGTTCGGATTGACCCGCGAAGCGTCCAGGTCGAGCTGCCGCGAGACCGCGCAGGCCTGTGCCGCGAAGGCCTCGTTGGACTCGATGATGTCGATGTCCGCCGTGGCGATGCCGGTGCGTCGTTCCAGCGCCCGAACGGCGGGCACCGGCCCCAGGCCCATCACGCGCGGTTCCACGCCGGCGTGCGCGTAGCCGGTGATCTCGGCCAGCGGCGTGGCGCCGCTGTCGGCCAGGCCCTTCTCGGTCATCAGTATCAGTGCGGCGGCGCCGTCGTTGATGCCCGACGAGTTGCCGGCGGTGACCGAACCGTCCTTGGCGAAGGCCGGACGCAGCGAGGCCATCGATTCGGGCGTGACGTCGCGGCGCACGTGCTCGTCGGTGTCGACCGTCACCGTGCCCTTGCGCGTTTCGATGTGCAGCGGTGCGATCTGTTCGACGAACACGCCCCGATCGATGGCCTGCGCGGCTCGTCGATGGCTCTCCACGGCGAAGCTGTCCTGATCCTGGCGCGAGATCGACAGTTCCTCGGCGATGTTCTCCGCGGTGATGCCCATGTGGCCGTTGCCGAACGGATCGTTCAGCGCGCCCAGCATCATGTCGGCGAACGACAGGCCGCCCATCTTCTGTCCGCTTCGGATGCCCTGCGTGGCGTGCGGTCCGCGACTCATGCACTCGGCACCGCCGACCAGCGCGATGTCCGCGTCCCCCAGCAGCAGGCTCTGCATGCCGGACACGATGGCCTGCGCGCCCGAGCCGCACAGCCGATTCACGTTCATGGCCGGAGATGCCACCGGCACGCCCGCCTCGACGGCCGCGACCCGGCTCAGGTACAGGTCGCGCGGTTCGGTGTTGATGACGTGTCCGAACACCGACAGCCCGACCCGTTCGGCCTCGATGCCGGCGCGTTCGATCGCGGCACGTGCCACGTGCGTCGCCAGCGCGATCGGAGACTGCGTGGCCAGCGCGCCGCCGAACGTGCCGATGGCGGTGCGCGCGGCGCCGGTGATGTAGATCGTCGAGCTCATGGGTGATGGGTGGCGATGGATGGCGTGCCACCAGTCTACGACCAGTCAGGGCGGCACGTCGACGACCGCCTGTCCGAGCGTCAACCGGCAG
>Ga0209303_1000861_pt1 | contig 21605 bp, 16 predicted proteins | sample SidtaG_3_FD_187449 | JGI IMG/M metagenome (GOLD analysis project Ga0209303, IMG submission 187449) | Marine algal microbial communities from Sidmouth, United Kingdom - Sidmouth_Asex1 metaG (SPAdes) (version 2) | ecosystem: Host-associated > Algae > Red algae > Unclassified | place: Sidmouth... | reverse complement strand
ACACCATACGCACGAGTCGCATATCCTATCGCACATAGGCGGGATCTATACGATGCCGCTGCCGCCTGTAAACGCAACTGGACGAACTAATGATGAGGAAGAGGTGATTCGCCTAATAACGAGCGAGTAACGAGTACGCAATGGATGCGTTCGTGACAAGATCTGAGCGAACGTACCCATTGCATGCGAGATGAAAAGTATATTTTTTTCATCTCGATATACAGCTGAAATTGCCATCCTTTTTGAAGGCAAGTGGTGTAATTTTGGTCTGCCGTCCATTTGAGCGTTTTGAGTCTTCTAAACAATATGTAGAACACATCCGCGACAAATGACCGAGGTGTTTCGCCATCGGTTTGTTATACATTATTGTGGATAATCTGTTATCTTTAGTTCACACTGACTGTTCATTTTGAGATCGTCTTCATTTTGCATGTAGCGAGAGAAAATTCATCAGTAAAAATAGCCCCCGTAAAGTTCTTATCTGCCGACTTAATGGTTTTAGCCGACTTGGTGGCTTTAGCACATTATTTTTCGGTGCGCTCTCTGCTGTATTTGTTTTGCTTCACTTTTTTGCCTACACAGATCAACCGATAATCAATGCCGCGGAACTTTTTGAGGATGGCCCACACTTTATTTATTTACCTTTTGTTGAGTCTAAAGAATTAAGCCCAGGTGTTTCAGATGTACCAAAACAGTCTATAACTGCAACACTATCTTTTGCTGTAACAAAGCGTGCAACGGCAACGAGACAAAAGGTTACTGCGCCAAGTGTAGCGACGCAAACGCATGTCCCTTTAGCAACAGTCACACCAACTTTGCTTTCGACTTCTGTTGATTTTCTGGAACCACCTACTGCGATACCTGCCGCCACGCCACTAATAATTACACCAGTAATAGCCACGCCAGCATTAACTGACGTCGCTGTGCAAACGGTTACAGCTACATCGACTGATATTGTCACTAGCACCTCAACGGCAATAACGCCAATATTGACAGCATCGGCTGTGCCTGCTGCAACAACGCCTGCTGCTTTTACACAAACTTTGGTCCCAACGGTGTCTACGGTTACGCCCACTGTTACTGCGGCAATAACACCTGCTACCGCTGTTGTAACTGCTATCACCCCTGTTGCTACGGGATCGCCAACTGCAACAACTTCGCCAACTGTTTTGCCAACTAGTAGTGAGGTCGTTTTTACGCCAACTCTTTTGACACCAACTCTTTTGTTGCCAACGGGAAGCGCCACGGTGGGTACCATTCTGTTGCCTGCTACGTCGACGCCAACATCGACCCCCATACAGGTGATGACGCCTGAGCCGACATCGACTGCAATTGTGGTAAATGCTGCATGTTCCACAAATGATTTGTCAACTCTTTCTACAGGCAAAATTGTGGCAAAAGTACAAGCTGATCCTGATTGTGCCGAGCCGCTGGTCGCATTGTTGATTGATGATCCCGATCCATATTTTGCTGCATTTTATGAGCTGGTGCCGTCGATAGAGGCGACCGAGGTACTTTGGTGGGCGGTATATGGCTCGATGAGTAAAGGGGATTTTCAGTTTAGCGCCGAGCATGTGGAAAATTTGTGGACGAATTTACCCGTTGCGGCTGCCGCCTGTATGGATCACGCACGGTGCCCCTTTTGGTATTCGTATATGGTGGAGCCACTGTTACGCGGCGAACTGTACCGCTGCCCAAATGTAGAATCGCTGGATCCCGCCGCCTTGCTGGAGAGCGTTCCGTATGGGAATTACTATTGTACGGCGGATACGGCGAACGCACTGGTGCCATTGATTGATAAAGCCGGTATCAGTACATTGCTAACGATTGCCACCGAGCAACGAGAAGGTTGGTCGCGACGGAATGCTCTACGAATTTTGGGGCGCATTGCCGAGCGCGGTGCAGCTGATCCGGCAAGCGCGCTGGTGCTTGATACGTTGGCTGAAGATGTGAAGTCGATGCTGCTCTCGCGGTTGGTGATTGAACGAAGTATCTATGCGCTGGAGGATCTTGTGTGGGTTGCCGATTCGCACTTTTATCCACTGGTTGATGCGCAGTCTGCGCTAGCGGATATTGTGCAAGACGTGACACTTGCCGATACGGTCACCTTTCGCGCAATGGCCGCTATTACGCGCTTGTTGGTGGCAAAGGATCAGCTGTCGCAGCCGGATTTGGATTTCGTGCTTGAGCAGCTAAATTCGACTGCACTTTATATTCGGTCACAGGCCGCACGTACGCTGGTTGTATTGAATGCGGCTCATGTTTCTGATTTTGGCACAATAAAAGGCAATGCAGAACGTAGTCAGATTACAGCGGCTCTTGCCGATAGGCTTGAGGTTGAAGATGACTTTATGGTACAGATCGCGCTGCAAGAGGCACTTGATCTTTACGCCGATACCGATATAGTTAGTCAGATGCAGGCCAAGTACGAAGCGGAAAATTTGGCTGCAATACTGGAAGATGCGCCAATCACGATTCGCTCTGGTTTGCCGCAAGAAGAGTTGTCGCCATTTTTAGCACGTATGCAAAGCACGGAAAGAGCGTTCTTTAGCACGTTAGGTGATTCGTTCCGTACGCCGGTTGAGGGAGATCCAACCGAGGCGATGACATTATTGCTTTTTGAAACGCGGGCCGCTTATCAGCAATATATGGATGCTTTTGTGGGGTTTGGTGCGCAAGCAGGTGGGTTGTATATTGAGCGCGACGCGACGCTGTATACGTATCAACGAACGGCAGAGGAGAGTAGTTTTACAGTTGAACATCTGGTGCAGCATGAATTTACTCACTATTTGAATGGTCGGTACGTTTTCCCTGGTTTGTGGACCGATCCCGAGTTCCACGAACAGCCAAAAGGCTGGATCGATGAAGGAGCGGCTGAATATTTTGGGCTGACAATCTTTCATAAAGACGGTGGCTATTCGCAGCCACTTGCTGACGCTCGATTAGCAACACTTTGCAACGGCCCTGCTCACACTGCTTTAGAAGTGTTACTCAACCGTCGCGCTGGTTATGATGAGGTAGGCATCTTCGATTACGATTATGCGTGGGCGTTTATGTACTACTTGCAGCAGCAACGACCTCCGATTGCGTTGAAGATTTTTGATGCCTACCGAGATGAATCTTATGCGATTGAAGAGTTTAATTCGGTTGCGGGTGTCTCTGTGGAATCATTAGAAAGCGCTTGGCATAGCGCAATGGATAGCTGGTGTGATAGCCGCAACTTGGTACAGACCGCTGGTTATTCTGAAGAGGTGGAGCACAATACACACGAATCAGAAGTTATCAATCATCGTGGGACGATCTATACGCTTCCGATGCCGCCGGCCCAATCCACAGATGGGCTGGATGATGATGATAAAGTCATTCGTTTAATTACTAACGAGTGATTTTATGGGAAACTTGCGCCTAGTTTGGAAAGTTCGACTACTGCCTCTTACTGGACAGTATCAGATCGAACGATATTGTTCGTCACATCGAGCCTTTGCAAGTAAATTGTCACGAATATTATTAGAATCATTCGCTACAATTGTATCATTTGGCTCTTAAGAAATATTGTAGATATGTTGGAGATATATAGGCGCTGATTTGGTATAATCAGCTAATATAATTTCTGGGTAAATTTTACCTTTCACTACTCCATTAACTTTTAAAAGGAATTACCAGTGCAAAACGAAAATTTTTTTTCTCAAAATAGCGCCCTGATGGATTCAGAGCTAAAGGTCTATGCACGGATTATCTGGCGCTGGCTATGGCTGATTCTTTTGTGTACCATAGCAGCAGGGATCGTTGCCTATCTAGTGAGCATTTATTCCACACCTGTCTATCAGGCATCGTCGACGGTGCTTATCAGCATAAAGCGTGGTGCCTCATCAGATTCTGTTGATATTTGGGCTAGTGAAAGAATTGCGCGCACTTATTCGCAGTTGATGACTCGAGACGAAACAATTGAAACGGTTGCAAACACAATTGCTCAATCGCTCGAAGGCTTTAACCTAGAGGCATTCAAGACTGAAATAACTGATATTAATGTAACACCTGTGCGCGATACGCAGTTAATCAAAATTACGGTTGAGGGTGTCTCTCCATCTTTGGCTGTGCGCGTTGCGGATACGTTGCCAGCTATATTTATTGAAGAGATGAAACAAGTCCAAACTGAGGATTATGCTGATAACAAGGCTAGTTTGGAAAATCAGCTAGGGGTATTGACGGAACAGATTGATCAGACTCGAAATGCAATTGCTTCATATAGTGACTCAACAACTGCACGAGAAGAAGTTGAATTAGCTAGACTAAATGATCAGCTCACAACGACTGAAAATAATTACGCCCAGATATTTAGCAGGCTAGCTGATATCGAACTTGTCGAAGTGCAATCCACAGACAATATTTCCCTTGTGGAAAGAGCGGTTTTGCCTGAAGCACCCATCCGGCCGCGTACGTTGATCAACACGCTGCTGGCTGCAATTGTTGGTGGAATGATGGCGCTGGGTTCTATCTTCTTGATGGAATATTTGGATGACAGAATTAAATCACCGCGTGAACTTGCGAATATTACAAACGCCCCATTGCTTGGCGCTGTTACTCGCATTCCACAAGCTGTTGCCGATAGAACTGGAAGCACCAATACGAATTCGCTTATTACAGTACGTGAACCCCGTAATCCAATTTCGGAGTCCTATCGCGGTATTCGTACTAATCTTCAATTTGCAAATGTAGACAGCAATATACGCTCTTTGATTGTAACAAGCGCTATCCCTAATGAAGGTAAAACAACAACTGCGGCTAATTTGGCGATTGTGATGGCGCAATCTGGCATGAAAGTTGCTGTTGTGGATGCCGATCTGCGCAAGCCTAGTCAGCATAAAATCTTCGGTATTCCTGCAAAAACTGGTTTGATGAATGCACTTTTTAACGAAGGTGTATCGCCATTACGTTTTGCCGCTCAGGGTTCTATTACAAATTTATCTGTAATTCCATGTGGAAAGCGTCCGCCTAATCCATCAGAAATTATTGGCTCTCAACGTATGCGTAACCTAGTCCAACAGTTGCAGAAAGAGGTCGATATTGTTATCTTTGATGCACCGCCTCTCTTGGCGGTAACAGATGCTCAAATTTTGTCCACTCAGGTAGATGGTGTACTGCTTGTTACCCGCCAGGGAACGGATCGCGGCGCTGTTGCACGTGCTGTTGAATCTTTGGAACAAGTGAACGCTCGACTGCTGGGTATGGTGATGAATAATATGCGCCGAACGGCTTCGGATGAATATTACTACTACGAGTACTATTACACCGACAATGATGACGGTAATGAAATCAGCAATGAGGTCATCGAAACATTAAAAACTCAACCAGTTGCACATTACAAAGGACCAGAGGTTGCAGGCGCAAATGGTGGCTATTATGCCCCACAAAATGGTCAGCCAACCGGTACGCAAACGTACGAAAGTTAAACCTGGCGATTAGATTTACCTAGAAAAACGCGTAAGCTTTGTAGATTCTTATAGATACAACATTTAAAACTTGTACAGTAGATCCTGCTAAAAAAAGAGGGTTCACTGTACAAGTTTTTTAAGTAGTCTGCTCTAGTAGAAAATGTTGCAAAACATACATGGTCAGCCCACTAGCCAAAATGAAACGGATTTAAACAATGCGATCAGTATTAATTGTGTGCAAAGCGAACCAATGTCGGTCGCCCGTTGCAGAAGCAATTTTTAGAAATTATGTGAAAGAATTTGATGCCGAGTCAACTTGGATGATACGCTCTGCGGGTACTTGGGCGACAACCGGACGTTCCGCTGTGCGCAAGATGATCATGGTGGCAAAAGAGCGCCAGCTTGACTTAAGCCAGCATCGCTCTTCACGGATCGATGATATTCTGCCATTATCCATCTTTAAACTCATTCTCACGATGGAAGTCGGCCAGAAAGAGGCTTTGCGGTCGGAATTTCCGGAGATTGCTGATAGAGTCTATACGCTCAGCGAGATGACGGGCTTTGAGTATGATATAGAAGATCCTATGAGCAAGTCATTAGACGAGCATAGAGATGCATTGCTTGAAATTGAGCAGTTGATTGCTGATGGATTTGGTCGCATTATTGAACTCGCTTCATAGGCAATTGCGCTGGATCTGTACCCCAAAATATGTAAATGACTTTGTCTAATTAAGTGTACTAACGCCATCTACACACAATTTGGAAACAGTCTCATTGAGTTGAGTGCATTGTGTAGCCACTGAGATAGCAATGTCACTAAGTTAAACTCTAGTCGAATCGATGATCCGAAAGAGGTTAGCCCTTAATATGCCAGCTAGGCCAGAGGTGTCGCAAGCAAATGCTTCACAAACGATTACTTCGCAAACATTAGACCGTTGGGAGCAGTGCAGCCCCTTGACTAAATGGCATTGACTGAGACATTAAAAGCGATAACAAAAGAGGGACTCTCTCGTTCGAGAGAGTCCCTCTTTTGTTATCGCTTTTTTGTTGTATAATCTGTACTGAGTGCTGTGTATATTTTGCAAATTAAAAAAATTCTTTAGTTAAGGCCATTCCAGAAAATGAAATATACAGCTCGGCTGCAAGCTATTTGAGAAAAACCGCTGAAATCTGTATAACTAATTTTCTGGATTAGCCTAACGCTCTACAACAACTTCGCCTTCAGTTAAACCCAAAACAATTTCTACAGATTCATCATTCTGAACCCCAATTTCGACATCTACGGCTGTCTGTTGACCAGTTGAATCCTGTACGTAGACGTATCGCTCGTCTTGTACCCCATACAGTGCCGTAATTGGAATAAGCAGCGCCTGTTCTTTACTTGCTAATGCCACTTGAACATCGACGCTTATACCTTCGATTAGCTTGGATTTGTCAGAATCGTTGTCGATAGAAACTTGTGTAAGCGTACCGACGCCAGAACCAAACGGACGAGGTAAAGAGTCGATTTTGCCTTCTATAAAGTCATCTGGATTATTCGATCGAAGAATTGTTACAGGCATACCTTCTGTAAGCTCTTCTAGTTGACTAAGTGAAAGGTTCAGTTCAACGCTAAGAGAATCTGGTTTGATTACACGGGCGACAGCGGAATATGCATTGGCTGCAATTTCTTTATCATCCTCGGTAAGCGTAATAAACCGAACCTCGCCATCAAATGGAGCGCGAATTTTTGAGTCGAGCAAAGATTGCTGTACACGCTTAAGATTCAGCTCTGCGCGCTGTAGATTCAGTTTTATAACTGGATCAATCTCATCTTCAATCTGCACAAGGGAAAGCTCCGCTTTTTCGACCTGTAGCTCTTGGATCTTTAACCCTTCTTCAAGCCGATAGCCCGCACTAACAATTTGGTCGGGGTCGCCAGAAAACCTTTCTCTGTATGACTCTAATGCAAGTTCTGCAATATCAAGATTTAGCTCTGCCTGACGCCTATTGAACAATAATCTCTGTTCCGCATCAGCCAAATTTTCTTCTGCTATCTCTACCCCAATAAGTGCAGACTCAAGATCGATATTGAGTATGGTCGTATCTAACTCAGCGATCAGCGTATCTTTTTCAACAAGATCGCCATCTTCAACGGCTACTTTTGTCACGCGCCCGCTGCGCCGAAAGAAAAGATCTTCTTCCTCTGCGACCGCTACTTTGCCCGAATACGAAGCATAAGCGGAGATATCACCTAGTTCTGCCGTGTAAGTACTTGTGGTTAAACTGTTTGTAGAACCTGTAGCTGGTAAAGGAATTGGTGTTGGTGCTGGTTGTTGATTAACTAACCCACAGCCTGATATTAATAACACAGGTGTGAGCAGCAGCGCCCCAATCTTCGACCACTTCAATCTTATACCTAAATATTTTGTTTTAGATTTGTTTTTTTCGTCTGAATTCATATAAATTCTCTATTTTGCTAGTATGAAAAATAGCGCATTTTAATGCTATTTATTCATATAGAGTATGGTTTACGTTATCTGTTGTATGCTTGAATCATTATAGTTATCGATGGATAGACTTTCAAGCGAAAGATATTACAGTTTGCTGATTGCACGGCCTCATTGGCATAGGAGTGTTGATTTGAATTCGTTTGCTCGTCCTACTGCCAGATAAATGTACCTTCTTCTATTATGCGTGAATCAGTATTATTCCCGACTCGAATAGTTAAACTTAATGGATCGGTACCAGCTTGGCGTCTAACAATTAGGCTATATGCTTCAGGTGTAATAGAGGATGGGAGTTCATATTGAAAAATGACTTCGTGTTCCTCACTGGGTTTCATTGTGAAATATCCCGCAAAGACCTGCGTATTTCCCTCACCAACTTGACTTGTTATGGAATTAGCATCAACCCCAGAAATATTGAGCAAATTGCTTCCTTGAGGAACATATAACCTAACATAATCAAAATAGCAGCGGTCAGTCATATCGTTATAGGACCTTCCATAGCGAGGCGTGATATCGCATCGCTGCCCGCTGCCTGCTTGACTTTGATGCTTATAGCGGATCCGTGCTTTTACCGTGGCTGGTTCGCCGGAACCGTTTTCCCAGTTTACCTCATAGTCAATCCGACGCTGCATTACATGATCAACTTTGTTATAGCCTAAATTATTATCAACTAGCGCAAGGTAATCCATATCGAACTCAGCGCGGATATTGCCATTCCAATCTAATTCTGCCAACTGTTCTGCCGCCACAGGATCATTTACCCATATCTGGATCGATCTCTCTGCTAATGCTTTCTGGACAGCCTTTACCAGCCGAACATAATCCACGTTGCCGTCTTTAATCCGTGTGATTGCGGCTTCACCCAACAAGGGCATAAAGTCTTTACGCCGACTCCACCAGTCGTCTAAATCACCATCTTCTTGAATCTGATCATCTTCTTGGCTCTGAGTTTCTTCTGCGCCCGGTGTTCCTTCTTGCCAGAATAATTTTAATTGCTCAATTATATTATCTTGGCTAATTGGCTGCTCGACACCCGGTAGCCGGATTGGACCAATACCCCCCATTAGTGTCTGTACCGCATTCAAATCGACAGATATAACGCCGTCAACATAGACCCCTTCATCCAACCCATAGATTGTACGCGCAAGCTGTGCTGTGGTAGGAAAGTCCGGCGACCAGTTTACATCGCGTAAGAACATGAGATCGATTCCGAGATATCGCTGCATTGCCTCTGGAGCCCAAGGGTGATCAACCTCATTGTTTGCGATTTTGTAACTGTCGCTAAAATTGAGTTCTGCAATATCTCCTTTTTCGACACGAAGAGAGCCAATTGCCGTAATGAAGCCACCCGTTGCACGTAATTCGTGATTGTTTTGAACCAGCAATAGATAGGTACGCGGTTCATCTATTCCAGCCAACTGCGGAAATGATGGCGCCAACTTTAATATCGGTCCAAGCAATTCGCCGAAGGATTTGATATCACTCAATTGTGCCGATATTGATGGGATCATACCAGCAAGAGGTAGCTCCGATAGTAACGCATTGGTTGCATCGGCTTGCTCTGCTAATGCCGTCAGTTCAGCGGTTGAGCTTTTTGCAACTTCTGCCAAACGTATAAACGCTGGCTGATTCACGCTGCTGGCAAGGGATGGCCCTGTGATGGCAATTCCCTGATCTGCTATATTAAGATACTCTTTGCCTACATTTAGTAACTCTGGTAGGTTGGCTAAGGTCGTTCCGACTGATGTAACGCCCGAAAGCTGGCGCAGCAATGGAGATAGTGGACTAATTTGGCTATCTAGTCCTTGTAGCGATTGTGAAGCGTTGAAAACGGCTTGTTGCATTGTATGTATGTCGCCGCTGGCAAGGCTGCTTTGGGCTACATCCTGTAACTTGTTGATGCTGCTATATGTCTGCTGCGCGGCGATGCCTATGCGTGCGCCTTTATAGAGTACTGCAAGTAGTAATAAGAGTAGTATGATCCCTAGCAGGCGACGCCCTATACTAGAACCTTTGTGTTGGGATCGTCTTCTGCTAGATTTTGATCGTCTTTTGGATCTGCTCATATGATTTCGTACTTATTTGTTCTATTTTATACTTTTTTTCTTGAAGATGAAGTAGGACATAAGTGCTAGTAAAATGATGTTCTATGGCCATTTCAGGAAAATAAATATAACGTGGAGAGTGCATTCTTTAACAACAATATTTTCTGGAAAGGCTAATTTTCTGGAAAGCCTAAGTAAATGCGAATGGATTAGAATTTGTATTTTCGAACATGTGCGTGATAAAAATCTTCGCTTTCTACTGTGTCGCTATTCTCTTCTAACCATCTTTCCATAAATCTTTTTTGATCCCACATTGGCGTTTCGCTATAAATTACCCAGACCGTTTGAGCGTCGCCAATAATTTCTTTCATCTGCGTATTGACCTCTGCTACAACTTGCTCCTCTGGCAATTCATTATTGCGATTTGTGTATAGGCCATCTTTCCAGTTGCCAAGACGTTCTGTGCTGCCGTCAAACGGGTGAGTTCCCCTATCACTGCTATAGTAGCGATAGCTATATTCGGTATGAGGGATCTGTAAGATGAGTAATTCATCAAGCTGACGCCGTTCGGTTACGTACAATATGGCACTGCGTAAATCATATTTACTGGTTGTTGTTTTTTGTTGCCAACCGACGTATCCCCAAAACACAAAGAGATAAATTATTAGTGATGCGGTCAGGGGTGTAGACAATTTTGCTGCATTTCGCCAAACAGCCTTTAATCCCAGTGCTAAGATCATCATAGCTGCTGGCGCTATCCAAATGATGTATCGATCGACAAAAACAGGTTGTCGTATGCTCAATAGATAGATGAAGCAAATGGGAAAAAATAGCCAGCTTACGATTAGCCCAAATCTATGCCACTGGTTGAGATGATTCAATGAGTGGGGGGCTGCATTTAGCGATGATCCAATCATCGAATTTTTGGCCGCTGACGTTTCCTTACTGCCTGTGCCTGCCTCTGCTTTCACGGATTCGCTCAACTCTATCGCTTGCTTAACCCCACCGGACTTTGTGGCAGCCCAAATTTCGCTAATACCCAATAGCAGCCCAGCTAATCCCAAAAAGAAAATTGGTGCCAGCCATATAGGATCTTCGAGTCGCTCTAATGATACATGTTCTGGCCCGCGACTTTGGCTAAAGAGAAGCTTTTTTAGCATGGATTGTAGCGGTACAAATGTAAAGAGCGTGCGCTTTTCTGTGGAGACAAGCATCTCCCACTGCCACCAAATCATTGGTAAATAGGGCAGGGTGAGGCCGCTAAGTGCTAGGGCGTACCCTTTCCACTGTTGTCGACTTTGAGGCCATGCAATGAAAAACCAGAGGAAGTGCAGCGGGATGATGAGCACCATTAATAAATGGCTGTATATAGAGATGCTGGTCGTGACCAAATATGCAACCCAATATTTGCTTTTGCCTCGGTTTATTCCTTGTAGCCAAAACCAACTGGAGAGCAATGCTAATGTTACGATGAGCGCATACATTTTGCCTTCTTGCCCATACCAAAGTTGGTAAGGGTTGATAGCAAGGAAAAGTGTGGCTGCTAATGGAGCCAAACGATTGGCAATATCTCGGCTTATAATATCTCGGCCTAAACTATCCTGACCGAATTTGGATGGACCGACATGTTGATCTCGCTCCTCGTTTTCTTGTGGAAGACCAGATCTTTTGCTCCGATAGGGCGAATCAACCAGTAATCGGGCGACTTGAAAGATCAGCGGGATGCTTAATGTGCCCGCAAGCGCAGATGGGAAGCGTAGTGCGAATTCGCTTGAACCGACGATTCTAAACCATGGACGGAGGCTTAAGAAATATAGTGGACCATTTTGAGCCGCTTGTTTAAACATGGCAGCTGTTTCTGCAAGCGGGCGTAGCGCAAAGAAGATTGCATCAACTTCATCGCGCCATAAACTCTGCTCGGTTATTCCGTGTATGCGCAGTGCAAACGCAATCCAGATAAGTAGAATTAGGGCAATAGATACGCTCTTACGCATGGTTTAAAGAATCCATAGTTATGGTAATGAGGGCGGCCAATTGTCGTCTTCATTGTCGTCTTCATTTTTGTCAATATTGAAATCATCTTCATCTAAGCTGGTTGTATGTCGCGTGAGCGCGCTGTCAGCAGAATAGGCAGAATAGCGCTCAGTTTCATTGTTAACCCCAATCTGTTCATTTTCGGTGAACTCTGCTTCGTCAAAACTATCATTTATCATTGGGGTTGTGCTGGCACTCGAAGAACGTTGCAGTGGTGCAATCGTACGCGCTGTTCGAATAAGCTGAAAGCGATTTTTCTCCTGTTGCCGAAAGAATAGACCGGCGAATAGACCTGCTACGCCAAAAAAGAGCACTGAACCACATAAGAACCAGAGCGCACCAAACGTTGCAATTAAAGATGTAAATAAACGTTCAAAAAGTGTTGGAAATCGGGCCAAAAAGTTTTCGGTTTCAGGCGATAATCGGTTCGAGTCTACTAATAAGGCATCACTCTGTGAGTTCGTCAATGCGGATGCGACCAATTCGCTATCAAGTGAGTTAAGATCAAGCGAATTGAGATTAAGTGAATCAGGGTTTACTAGGTAAATGGTCGTATTGCCGATTGTAATACCTTTTGACTGGCCAACCATAAGCGCTTGTGCTGTCATTTGTACCGATAGAGGCTTGTTTTGCCCAGGGGTAACTGTTCCTTGTATGTTGGCCAAATCAAGATCGCTTTCTGGCAGGCTAGCGTTTTCATCACTATTATCTGCAATACCTTCTACTTGATCCTCTGACAGATTCTCTGAATCCTCTACACTTTTATCGGGATCATTTTCATCAACCGCAATAGCAGTTGGTGTTTCAGTTGAGAACGGCGTTTCGGCTGGGGTCGGCGTTTCGGTTGGTATAGGCGTTTCAGTTGGGGGCGGCGTGCTGCTTGGTGTTGGTGTTGTTGTAAAAGTTGGCGTTGGCGTAAGGGTCGGGGTAGAGGTTGGTGTTGGGATCGGTGTATTTGTCCCTGCTGGGGGCGCTTGCGCTTCGCGAATTATTCTCGGTGTTGGCAAGGGTGATACCACTGTCGGCGTGAACGTTGCCGTTGGCGTTATTGTGGGCGTCTGTGTAGGAAGTGGTGTCCGTGTTGATGTGCTGGTTGGTGTAAAAGTTGGAAAGTCTGTAATGGTTGGAATCGGTATTCTGGTTGATGTAAGTGTTGGTGGAATTACCGCTGTTGGAATAAGAGTTGATGTGGCTGTTGGTGTCGGCGAGGCAGGAATTACCTGCGGCTCTAGCACCATGATTTCATTTTCTGCGGTGGCCGTAATACCAAAACCATCGCGTCGTGTTCCTGTATACGTTGCAATGCTTTGCACAACGCTTCCTGGCGCGGTAAATATCTGGCTTGGCCCAAGTGTATCTGCACCAGGAAAGGTACTCTGGACAAATTGAGTGTTAAATTGAACTGTTTCCAACGGCTCTATGGGAAAGTTAAAGGTCTCGTTAAAATCCAGCGTTGCAATATTGATTGTGTGCGTATCGATTGTTTGCGTGCCGATGTTTCGTACAGAGACGCAATAGTATACAGACGTTCCTTGCGTAACCTGAGTTGTGTTGCCGCAGGTGTTAGGGGTATTAGATGCAAGCAAGTTGACAATAATGTCAGTTGTATTCAAAACATCTGCTTGCGCTACCCTTCTCGCCCTATTCACGCTACTCTTTGTGATTACGTTGCTCTTTGTGATAGCTGTAACGTAAGTAATTTGGTTGTGGATTGTAGGTGCGCTGCTGTTGGCAACATCAATCGTCTTCTGCACGGAGATTGCTGATGGCTGTTTCTGCACAGACAATTTTATACTATCTACCGACTGACCATCTACCGACTGACCATCTACCGACTGACCATCTACCGACTGACCATCTACCGACTGACCATCTACCGACTGACCATCTACCGACTGACCATCTACCGACTGCTCGTCGCTAGATAGCGCGTTCAAGCTTTGTGACGACTGTTTTTGCGTACTCAGAGGAAAATAAAAATTTGAGGAAAGGCTAGATGATTTAACAGTTAACGAAAACCAACCCGTTAATATAAAAGAGAAAATTCCAATGATAAAGAGAGCTATAGTCTTTTTCTGCACAATATCTACGTTTCTTTTCGCCCGATAGCCAGACCAACAACCATCGTTAGGGCAACTAAAACTGCCCCAATTAATACAAGGCTGGTTTGATTCGCCTGTTTGCCAGATGATATCGGAAATAGATCTTCAGTGGATTCATGAAAAACGCCAGATACGGCCGCTGAATTCTCTTGAGCAGATCTATCAGCGGAAGCACCGATTACATCCTGCACGCCTAACGCTAGTGGAGAAATCGGTGAATCTGATTGCATTACGGCGCTATTTTCGATACGAATATTGGCTGTAGCAAGTATATTTGCTTGCGCACTATAGCTGCTGGTAAAAGCTAAAAATAGAGCCATAACAAAGCAAACACAGAGTGCTACACTTTTGTTACTTGCTTTTTGAACAAAATCTGTACCTGCTACATTTTTATCGGCAATAACTTGATAAAAGTCGAAAAGTTTGCCACAATATTTTTGAAACATAATCATTAACCTTAAGCAGGTATTTTTCCCACTGTTAACCCTGCCAACCCAAAACAGTATTCACTTGATTGTGGCGTACTTTTTTCTGGATTGGCCATCATATTGATGAACTGTACAGTCCCCAGAAAAATTCTGTCCTGCTGTCACGACGGCAACCACTGCGTCAACGGTGAGTCTGGTCAAAGCCATTTCTGTTCTTTGAAATGTGGCACGGAACTTTTCTGGATAAGCATAACCTGATAATCAGCTATAACATTGACAAAATTATACAACGAAGGCTATACAATGTGTAATATACAATAGTTGAACACTTATTCTTCTTTGCGAAATGCTGACAATTTTTGGTTAGATCAAAAGATGCACCAACCCGTAAAACCGTGTTGCCCCTTAAAAACGTACAAAATCGAACTAGGCATGAGGTGCTCGAACGGACACATCGCCCGCACTAAACTTTTGGCGACACCCTTCCGCATCTTCAATTATTAGATCTCCATCTATTGTCACATCAACTGCCTTACCCAAAATTATCGGCTTGGGCTTAAGGCTTTCTCCGCAAGCTTTATGCTTGTTACCAGTGGCTGGCATATGCGCGTGATCATAAATCGCTACTTGTTTGTTGAGCGTATCCAATCGATTGCGCCATGTATAATAAATAACTTCGGTTTGTTTGTCTTGTGAAACGCTCTGGCTTGCAATGTGGCTATACTCTGTTAAAATTTTGCTCAATTCTCTACATAGAAGCGTTAATAGCGCTGTACGATCCATCACCTTCTCTAAGTATAGACGAATACTCGTAGGTTTAGGCGCGCCAAATGGTGGGGAAGGAAGTTCGCTGAGCGTCTGATTGACATTGATCCCAATACCAACGATGGCATATTGCACCATGTTGTTTTGAAATACAGATTCGATCAGAATGCCGCCTACTTTCCCCATCTCTAACGTCGATCCGGTAGGTTTCAGTTCCGATGAATGATTCAACTGCAAAAGTAGATCGTTGGGCCACTTTAGGCTCACGTGATCCGCTGGCGCGTTGATGAAGTTTTCTATTGCTTGTGCTGCGGCCAAGCCGGCAACCATAGCCAAAAATGCTGGGTTCTGCGGTAAATATGGCTGCTGAAGAATCGTACTAAAAAGTAACGCCTTGCCGGGTGGCGTATTCCACACTCGGCTTTTGCGGCCTCGGCCATGGGTCTGTTCTTCCGCGACAAATACTGTTCCTGAACGCGTTGAAGCGTGCGCTGATGCGTGGTCAATATACTTTTTTGCCATCGACATGGTGCTGGGAGTGCTGTCAACATATTCAATGGTATGGCCGATTGCATAACTATCCGTTGTCGATAAAAATCCCTCAACATCAATGTTCTCTTTCACGGTAGTTCCTTCACTGTAATTCCTTCAGGGGCGTTCCTTAACGCATTGTAAAGAGATTCCTGATTTGCCGAACTCTTTGTGGTCTGATTCGCTATCGTGTACAATTAATATCTCGATAGGTATTGACAAATAGTTTCAATTTGTCAATACACCCAACAAAAAACTGAGCGCGTTCTGTGCAAGAAATTAAAGAGCAATCTCTCTGGTATAGTCGAATGTGTTTGAAGTACTATCACATGAACAAAGCCTTGATGAGTAGGTATATTGACCCAACATTACCCGAACCAACCACCCGATCACCCCAATCTTCCGCATACCTCGTTGGATTTGGATACTTATAATTATGATGAGGATAACCTATCCGGTCCATCCTTACCGATAATTCTACTCAGTTCGGCATGTTCAGTTGGAGCTTCTATACTCTCGTTTTATCTGGCATACGAAATATTGCGCCTTCGTATAGAAGTAAGTGTAGGCATTGCAACATTTTTGCTTTTAGCGGTGCTCGGTGCTGTCAGTGCTGGATTGTCTGCCATAAGTGGTTCACGCTCAACGATGAGCAACCTTGGATTTAGCTGCGGATTGATTCTGCTAATGGGCCTTTTTTTCTCGCTTTGCATGATTGGTGGAGCTTTCGCCGCCATGTTGTTAACCTTGGCTTCATCATAGCACACAGCTAGGAACATACTGGATGGAAGAATTACCCTTAACCTCCATACGCCGCGAACGACTCACCATTCGACAAACTCCCGATTCGAGTCTCTTCTTCCGCGAATTGGTCCACATGGCAAAGAATACCATTATTGGGTACAATACAACGATTCTGGCACACGAATATCTTGCCAACGAATATCTTACCAACGAATATCTTACCAACGAATATCTTACCAACGAATATCTTACCAACGAATATCTTACCAACGAATATCTTACCGGAACGGAGACCAATCCTTCGACTATGCTCAAGCGGACTGCGACGCACACGGGTTGAACCCTTAATGCCGCATCTGAGGATGTTTACTCCACGACCCAATGACCAAAAATCATACGAATAACTTCTGTTTTAGGCTGGACATTACACTAGCAAATTTTTTTGTTTAGGCCACCCCAAAAATAAAGTATATCGTATGGCTGTAATTACACTTTAGAAAAATCTATAGAATTTGTACAATTATTTTTCTGGATTAGCCTTAAATCTGTTTTGTTTTACACAAATGAACCCCTCGCATTTCAAAACAGTAATGAGCAGAAGAATAGCCATAAGCTGCTCCTGTTTTGTACTGTGAGTCAATTACATAACCTAGGACATACTTTCTTTTGAGCACAGATATGGTAGAAACCCCAAGAGAAGCGCAGATTCGTGAATTGAACGAGCGCAAAGCGGCTGTTCGTACAGGTGGTGGCACCGAGCGAATGGAGGCCCAACATGCGAAGGGCAAATTACTTGCGCGCGAGCGGATCGAATTGTTGATGGATAGCGGTACATTCCGCGAATTGGATCCATTCGTCACGCACGATTGTGATGACTTTGGCCTGGGCGACAAGAAGATTCTCGGCGATGGCGTTATGACTGGATATGGCACCATCAACGGTCGGCTTGTTTATGTCTATGCCCAAGATTTTACAGTCTTCGGCGGTAGCGTTAGCAATGCCCACGCCATGAAGATCTGTAAGCTGATGGATATGGCGGTTAAGAATGGCGCGCCAATCATCGGCTTGAATGATTCGGGCGGCGCGCGTATTCAAGAAGGCGTTATGAGCTTGGCCGGATATGCCGAAATCTTCTACCGCAATGTGATGGCTTCTGGCGTGGTGCCACAGATCAGCGTCATCATGGGGCCATGTGCGGGTGGTGCAGTTTACAGCCCCGCAATTACAGACTTTGTCATCATGGTCAAAAAGACGAGCCACATGTTTGTGACAGGGCCAGATGTCGTTAAAACGGTGACGCAAGAGGATGTTACCTTCGAGGAGCTGGGCGGAGCCGGTGTCCATTCGAGTAAATCGGGTGTGGCCCATTTCGCTGCCGAAAGCGAAGAAGACGCGCTCTTCTTAGTCCAACAGTTGCTAGATTACTTGCCCAGCAACAATATGGATGACGCCCCCGTGCAGCCAACCCAGGATGATCCACTGCGGCAGGAGCAAGCGCTCAACAACATCATCCCCGAAAATCCAAATAAGCCTTATGATATGAAGGAGATTATTCGTCATATTGTCGATGATGGACGCTTTACCGAGGTCCACGAAAATTGGGCGACGAATATCATTGTCGGTTTTGCTACATTGGACGGAATGCCGGTTGGTATTGTCGCACAGCAGCCCTCTGTTTTGGCGGGTGTGCTCGATGTGAATGCAAGCCAAAAATCTGCCAGATTTGTGCGCTTTTGCGATGCGTTTAATATTCCGCTTGTGGTGCTGGAAGATGTTCCCGGCTTTATGCCCGGCATAACGCAGGAGCATGGCGGCATTATTCGTCACGGCGCTAAATTGTTGTACGCCTTTGCTGAAGCAACGGTACCAAAGGTAACCGTGATTGTGCGCAAGGCATACGGTGGGGCCTATTGTGTGATGAATCCACGCCATCTTGGTGCGGATTTGGTATTGGCTTGGCCCAGTGCAGAAATTGCGGTGATGGGGCCGGAGGGTGCTGTGAATGTGATTTTCCGCCGCGAAATTGAGGTTGCAGACGATCCGGTTGCGCGCAAAGCGGAATTGGTGGAGCAGTATCGCGAGCAGTTTGCTAATCCATATGTGGCTGCATCGGCTGGCTATATCGATAATATTATTGAGCCACACGAAACGCGACCTCGGTTGATCAATGCGCTAGAGATGTTACAAAACAAGCAAGATCAATTGCCAGCCAAAAAGCACGGGAATATTCCGCTTTAATATGTCATTAACTGAAATAGAATTTGTGCTAACGGCCAACCAATTTGCGCTGATGGATTACCCAGGTTTGACCCAAGGGCGCTCGCTTACGCTGACGCTAGATGGCGGTGTGCTGCTTTCTGATCCGGCTGCGGACGCTTGGTTTGTAGTTCAAAAAGAGCCGCTGATGAGTCAGTTTGTGCGGGTGGGGCCTGCTACGTATGCGTTCATGGGGCAGATCACCGAAGCGAACTTGTTCAAAGAGGAAGGTGAGGAGACGGCGGTATTGCTGGTCCGATGTGGCGATATTCCATTGCGCGTAATCTGTGCGCCGAATGAAGACGGGCGACTCCCTTTCGGCACTTGGGAGACTCGTTTTATCAGTGGGCTTTGTCGTGTGCAGGGCATTGTGGATGATGACTTTGCAACAGGTATCGGTCAGACGGTCGATGCCACAGTTTGGGGGATTAATCGTCTGGTGCTGGCTCCGGGTGATCCAAAATTTGGTCAATGGTACGAAACAACTGAGCTGTCGACTTCACCTTATATATACGACTTAGTTTTAATCACGGCTCGGGTTCACCCAAAATCTATGTAACCTTAGTTATGGAAAATAATGATCTATACTTACTCAAGAGCATATAATGTTTAAAAAAGTATTAGTTGCAAATCGCGGTGAAATTGCAGTGCGCGTGCTGCGCGCGTGCGGCGAACGCGGCATTTCGACCGTTGCTGTCTTTTCCGATGCGGATCGATCCGCACTGCATGTGCGCTATGCGGACGAAGCCTACAATATTGGCCCTGCGCCGAGTGTCGATAGCTATTTACGTATCGATAAAATTATTGATGTGGCGCGTAATGCGGATGTGGATGCAATCCACCCTGGCTATGGCTTTTTGGCTGAAAATGCTGAATTTGCCGCGGCATGTGCCGATGCGGGAATCACCTTTATTGGCCCTAGCCCCGATGCCATTGAAAAAATGGGGGACAAAATTACCGCGCGTGAAACTGTGGCAAAGCGCAACGTACCCTTAGTTCCTGGCTCGGCTAAGGGGTTACCTGACGACGAGTTGAGGAATGTAGCCGATCAGATCGGCTTTCCACTTATGATTAAAGCGACCGCTGGCGGTGGTGGCAAAGGGATGCGGGCCGTCCACGACCCTACCGAGTTCGAAAATTCACTGGACGCTGCCCGTCGCGAAGCCGCCGCGGCTTTTGGTAATGCTGAAGTTTATTTGGAAAAGTTGATTATCAACGCTCGTCATATCGAAATACAAGTATTGGCCGATGCGCACGGTAACACAATCCACTTGGGTGAACGGGAATGTAGTATTCAGCGTCGACACCAGAAATTAATCGAAGAAGCGCCGAGTGTAGCGATTGACGAAAAAATTCGGGCTGAAATGGGTGCCGTGGCGATTGCTGCCGCTGAAGCTGTGAATTACACAAATGCAGGCACTATCGAATTCTTGTTTGATTCCAGCACAAATGAGTATTACTTCCTCGAAATGAATACCCGCCTTCAGGTAGAGCATCCCGTAACAGAGATGGTGACGGGGGTTGACATTGTGAAGGAGCAGATTGCCATTGCCGACGGACGGCGTATGCGCTATGCTCAGTCGGACATTGTGTCAAAGGGTTGGGCGATAGAATGTCGTATCACTACTGAGGATCCGAAAAATAACTTTATGCCTAGCAATGGAACAGTCAACTTTTTGCAGGAACCAACCGGCCCAGGTGTGCGCGTAGAAAGTTCGCTGTATCGCGGCTTTGAAGTCAGCCTCTATTATGATCCAATGGTGGCAAAGTTGATTGTGCTGGGCGATACGCGGGCTGAAGCAATTTTACGCATGAAGCGTGCGCTAAGCGAGTATCGAATCGGTGGTATCAAAACGTCAATTCCCTTCCATCAAGAAATTATGGACAGCACTGAGTTTATCTGGGGTACTTTTGATACGGGCTTTTTGGAAAAACGTAACCTGAATAAATCCACACCGCGGTCAGAAGAAGTGGAGCGCGTGGCTGCGGCAACGGCTGCAATGCTTGCCAACGAGGCGGGTCGACATGCTGTGCGAATTGGTGAACAATCTGCAAATGGCAGCAGTTTGTGGAAGCGCACCGGGCGCGCCCGCTCGGTAGGAGGCCGTTTATGAAGTACTTTGCGATGATAGGCGAAAATGAATATGAGGTCGTCATTGAGAAGGATCAGATTCTCGTCGACGGTAAGCCTGTCAATATTGACTTGATGAAGAGTGGTGGCAGCGAACTGTATAGTGTCCTATATAATGGTCAAAGCCACGAATTGATTATAGATCAGAATCGATCGACCTATTCAGTAACAATGGGCGCTGAACATTTTGATGTGTCTGTTGAAGATGAACGGACACGACGACTGAATGCTGGGCGAAAGGTTGCCGATCTGCCAAAGGGTGAGTTTGCCGTGGTGGCACCCATTCCAGGGCTGGTCATTAAAGTGCTTGTGGCCGAGGGTGACGAAGTTGCCGAGCAACAGCCATTGGTTTTGCTCGAAGCGATGAAGATGGAAAACGAGATCCGCGCGCCGCGTGCGGGTGTCATTAAGAAGGTAGAGGTGGAGCCCTCGCAGCAAGTTGAGCAGAACAGCGCGCTGGTTATCCTAGAGTAAATCTCTGCCCATAGAAAATTTAGACAAGAATGATCATGCAACTTTTACGATTATGCAACCTTTATTGAAGAGCTGTAACAAGAGTAGGGAAGGGAGTTAAAGTGATGGAAGAGACGTAAAGTAAATTGTGGTGTGGTGGATTTGACAGGTAGTGGGGGGTCTGATATACTCCGA
>Ga0209303_1000860_pt1 | contig 21628 bp, 20 predicted proteins | sample SidtaG_3_FD_187449 | JGI IMG/M metagenome (GOLD analysis project Ga0209303, IMG submission 187449) | Marine algal microbial communities from Sidmouth, United Kingdom - Sidmouth_Asex1 metaG (SPAdes) (version 2) | ecosystem: Host-associated > Algae > Red algae > Unclassified | place: Sidmouth... | reverse complement strand
ACCCTCACGCCCCCTGGCAGCGCGGGACGAACGAGAACTTCAACGGGCTCCTACGCCAGTACTTCCCGAAAGGGACCGATCTGTCGGTGCATTCCCAACAGCACCTCGACCACGTTGCTCGCGAGCTCAACGAACGACCACGCGCCCGCCACCAATTCCTGACACCATCAGAAGTGTTCGAAACCAAATTCGGTGCACCCACCACTTGAGACCAAGCTGACCCCAGACGTTACGGGTGGGTGCGGATGGGTTTACCGATTGGGGTTCGGGGGATCTGGTCGACCACCGAGATCGTTCGGGGTGCCGTGAAGGCGGGGTGGGTCTCCTTGACGTGTGCGCGCAGTGCAGCGAGCGTCGGGGGAGTGCCGTCGGCGACGATGTCGGCGTGGACGATGTGGCCCCATTCGTCGTCGGCGACGCCACGGACGATCACATCGGCGACGGCCGGGTGCGTCCGGAGTACGTCCTCGACAGCTTCGGGCCAGACGTTCTCACCGCCGGTGATGATCAGGTCGCCCTTGCGGCCCGCGACGTGGAGTCGGCCGTCTTCGAGCAGGTATCCGATGTCACCGGTGGGGAGCCAACCGTCGGCGGTCTTCGGATCGGACCCGTCGCGGTAACAGCGCATCAGCATGTCGCAACGCAATTGGATCTCACCGTCGACGAAGCGGATCTCGACGCCGTCGAGCGGAACGCCGTCGTAGACCACGCCGCTGCCTGTCTCGGTCATCCCGTACGTGGCGACCGCGTTGGGTGGGCGATCTGCGGGCGGCCGGCTGCCTCCGAGGACGATGGTGCGGAATCGGCTCGTGTCGATACGCCGCATGGCGGTGGCCACGAGCGAGACACACGTCGCGCCGCTGGCGATGGCGGCGTCGGGGTCGAACGAAGGGTGCACGGTGAGGCGCGTGCCGGCGTGGAGTGCGCGGGTCACGACCGAGAGTCCGCCGACGTGGGAGAGCGGGAGGCAGGCGAGCCAGTGGTCCTCGTCGGTGACGGCCAAGCGGGCGTTCGTCGCCTCGGCCGATGCACGGACGGCGCCGTGAGTGAGGACCACGCCCTTCGGCGCTCCCGTCGATCCGCTGGTGGCGACGACGAGCGCGTCACCCGGCTCGACGGGTTCGCCGACGCGCATCGCCGCTTTCACCTGCTCCTTCGCGGCTGCCGGGAGTCGCTGGTCGACGGGGAAGACGGCATCGCCGGCATCCCAGATGCGTTGCAGTTCGACGACGAACTCCGAGCCACCTGCCATGTCGATCTCGACGAGCCGGGGCATCAGCGAGCGTCCGCCTGCATGACTGGTTGGCGCAGGCACCTCATTGCCCCCATCATGGCCCACACATGAATCGTTGGATCATCGGGGCCCGCCTCCGCACGTTGCCCGCCGCGGTGGTCCCGGTGGCAATCGGAGCGGCCTGTGCGATCGGTCTTCCACGGGGCGAAGGCTGGCTGACCGGCGAAGGTGTCGTCGCGCAGGCGAGCAACGTCGGGCCGGTCTGGTGGCGAGTGGCGCTCGCCCTCGTCGTCAGCCTGGCCCTGCAGGTGGGCGTCAACTACGCGAACGATTACAGCGACGGCGTGCGCGGGACCGACGACGTGCGGGTCGGCCCGACGCGGCTGGTGGCCAGCGGCCTGGCGTCGGCGTCGGCGGTCAAGAAGGCGGCGTATCTGTCATTCGGTGTCGCCGCAGTCGCCGGTCTGGCCGTGGCAGTCTCGACCTCGCTCTGGTTGATTGTCGTCGGGCTGGCGGCGATTACTGCCGGATGGTTCTACACCGGCGGCCCCAGCCCGTACGGCTACATGGGTCTCGGCGAGATCTTCGTGTTCGTGTTCTTCGGGCTGGTCGCGACGGTCGGCACCTCGTATGCGGCCGTCGAGACGATCACCCCGCTGTCGGTGCTGATGGGCTGCGCTGCGGGCTCGGTGGCGTGTGCGCTGCTCGTCATCAACAACCTGCGTGACATCCCGACCGATCGCGAGGTCGGCAAGCGAACACTCGCGGTGCGCCTCGGCGATGAACGAACCCGTTGGCTCTACACGGCGTTGATCGTCGCCACATTCCTCCTGGTTGCTGCGGGCGCAGTCGACCGATGGCCGGTCCTCCTCGGGCTTGCTGCGATCCCGCTCGCGATCTCGCCGATCACACGCGTCCTCGGCGGCGCCACGGGATTCGACCTGATCCCGGTGCTGGGCGAGACCGGCAAGCTGCAGTTGGCGTTCGGCGTCGCCACCACGATCGGTCTCGCTCTGGGCTGAAATGGCGCTTCTGCGGTCAGTTGGCGTGGAGGAAGCGAGCGATGGCGTCGACCGCAGCTGCGGGTTGTTCGAGGTGGACGCTGTGGCCGCTGTCGGAAATGACGACGAGGTGGGCGTTCGGCAGGCCGTCGGCAAGGCGTTCGGCGAGCGTGCGGAACTTGGGATCCTCCGCTCCGACCAGGATCAGGGTCGGGCAGCCGATGTCGCCGAGACGATCCCACAGCGGTTCCTGGGTACCCGTCCCGCAGCGGCGCAGGCTGTCGGCGAGGCCCGTCGACGTGTTGCTCAACCGCTGGTCGCGTCGAGCGGACTCGGAGTCGAGGCCGGCGAACAGAGGATTGGCCAGCCACTCGTCGATGAATGCTTCGACGCCGATCGCTTCGATGCGCTTCGCATGCAGTTCATCGGCGATCCGGCGATCCCGGCGGTCCGCGTCGTCGTCGATGCCGGCGGTCGCGCCGATGAGGACGAGATGATCGACGTCATCGGGGTGGCGCAGAGCGGCATGGAGAGCAATGCGGCCACCCATCGAGTATCCGACGTAGGCACCCCGTCCGCCCGCCGCGACGAGGAGATCGGCAGCGCCCTGGAGATCGGTCGAGATGTCGGACGCCGATCCGTGGCCGGGCATGTCGACCGCGATCGTGTCGAGATCGGTGTCCGCCAGACGCTCACGCAGGAGATGCCGGATCATCGACCAGCTGTCGGCCGTCTGCGTGAAGCCGTGCGCGAACACGACACGTTCCGACACGGCTTCAGGCGTCGGCGCGGGCGTCGCTCAGTGCGCGCTCGGCCATACGGGTGAAGACCTTGGCAAACGTCTCGGGGTCCTGGGCGCCGGGGACGGCCCACTGGTCGTTGAACACGTAGGTGGGCACGGCCGTGATTCCGTGATCGCTGGCCGTGTCCAATTCGTGGCGGACTTCGTCGACGCCGTCGGTCGATCCGAGAAACTGGAGCACGGTGTCGAGGTCATCGCCGAGCTCGGCGGCGATGTCGGCGAGCGCCTCGACACTCCCGATCGCTGCACCGTCCATGAAGTAGGCGCGCAGCAGACGTTCCTTCATCTGCTCTTGGCTGACGACCGAGCGCCCTTCACCGGCCCACCAGATCAGTCGGTGAGCGAGCAGTGTGTTCGCCCGCAGTGCGATGTCCATCCGGAAGTCGAGACCGTCGCCGGCGGCGGCCTTCGTGACGGTTTCCATGATCTCGGTGGCGCGCTCGGGCCCGCCGAACTTCTTAGCGTACGCGTCGAAGACGGGTCCTGACACTCCGGGTGCCGCGGTCGGGTCGAGCTGGTACGGCTTGAACGTGATGTCGAAGTCGACGCCGAGATCAGCCTCTGCCGTTGCCAGTTCCATCCCGGCTTCGAATCGGCGCTTGCCGATGTAGCACCACGGACACACCACGTCGGAGTAGATGTCGATGCTCACGGTCGGGCGAGAGCCGGATGCCGGATCAGATGTCAGGTCGGTACCCACGCCTCCCACAGTAGGGCCGTATCGTCGGGCTGCGATGGTCGACGCGACGAGTTCCCTGAGCGATGCAGCGGCCCACGACGTCCAGGCGACGTTCTGCTCGACGCTGGTCGACGAGTGGATCCGGCTCGGTGTGCGCCATGCCGTGGTCGCACCCGGGTCGCGGTCGACGCCGATGGCGCTCGCCCTGACCGAGCGAGACGACATCGCCGTGCACGTCGGCCACGACGAGCGTGTGGCTGCCTTCACGGCGCTCGGCATCGGTCTGTCGGGCACGCCGTCGCTCCTGCTGTGCACGAGTGGGACGGCAGCAGCGAACTTCTTCCCCGCCGTGGTCGAGGCGGGGCTGTCGGAGATCCCGATGATCGTGCTCACCGCCGACCGGCCGGAAGAACTGCGCGGCGTCGGGGCGCCCCAGACGATCGACCAGATCGACCTCTATGGCACGCACGTGCGATGGTCGGTCGACGTCGAGGTGGCCGACGCTGACCGCGCGGCCTCGTGGCGACCGTTGGCTGCTCAGGCCTGGTCTCGCAGCACGACGGGCCCCGTCCATGTGAACCTTCCCTTCCGTGAACCCCTCATCGGAACGCCACTCGACCTGCCTGCCGTTGCCGACTCGGGGTTGCGGCCCGGCCGCCGTTCGGCGGACGCGTCGGACGGGGTCGTCGCGCCGGGGTCCTGGCGAGATGCGGCGGCAGCGTCGGGTCGCGATGCGACGGCCTCTGGATCGGAACGTGCTGATCTCGGCGAAAGCGACTCGGCCGGTCCGTTGCTCTCCGGTGTTGAGCCGGACGGGGCCGGCGGATTCCGGGCCGTGCACGACTCGGTCACGTCGGAGCGTGGTCTGATCCTCGTCGGGGGCGCGCACGGTGTGGCTCAGGTGCTGGTGCGGGAGTTGGGAGAGCGGGCGGGCTGGCCGATCGTCGCCGACCCGCTGTCGGGGATGCGCGACGCCGGCACGATCACGTCGGCCGATTCGTTGCTCCGGGTGGAGTCGTTTGCTTCGTCACAGCGCCCCGACGTGATCGTTCGGGTGGGACGACCGTCGACGTCGAAGGTCCTCGCTCAGTGGGTGTCGGCCAGCGGCGCCACGCTGATCCAGGTCGGCGGCCCCGGACGGATCGATCCGGGCCACGATGTGACCGCGGCGGTCTCGCTCGGGAGTCTGCTGGACGCGATCCGGAATACGGCGAGTTCACGCGATGATGACTGGCGAAGAGAGTGGATGTCGGCGGATCGGGCGGCCGATCGGGCGATCGTCGAGAAGCTCGCAGAGTCCACCGCATTGACCGAGCCGCAGGTGGCTCGAACGATCGCCGACCATCTTCCTGCGGGTGCTCGGCTGACCGTTTCGTCGTCGATGCCGGTCCGAGATCTGGAGTGGTTCGGCGGACCGGCCGCCATCGCCCACTGCAACCGTGGAGCGAACGGAATCGACGGGGTGTTGTCGACTGCAGTCGGCCGCGGCCTCGCCGCCGTGCCGGATGTCGGCCCCGACGTCGTGCTGATCGGCGACCTGGCGTTCGTCCACGACTCGAACGCACTGGTGGCAATTGCTCAGCGAGGCGTCGACCTGCGGGTCGTGGTGGTCGACAACGACGGTGGCGGCATCTTCTCGTTTCTGCCCCAGGCAACCGCGCTGGAGAATGACCGGTTCGAGAGGTTGTTCGGCACCCCGCTGGGCGCCGACGTCCTCGGGCTGGCAGCAGCGCACGGAGTCGCCACGCGCGACGTCTCGACCGTCGACGAGCTGATCGATCAACTGGCGGTCCCGGGGCCGTGGGTCTGTCGGGTCACGAGCGATCGTTCGTACAACGTCGAGGTGCACGCAGCGCTGAACACCGCTGTTGCCGACGTGCTCAGCTGAGCCTGCCCGGGGGCTGACCATGTGAGCTGGCACCGTGACATGCGCCGCCCGCCTCTCGTCATGGTCATCTGCTGACGGGTTGGCGCTGGTAGCAGCAGCGAGCGGCTCCGAAGCAACAGACCCGTGTGTCGTCTCGGGAGCCGGTGCTCGTGCCGGAGCCGCGAACGGGTCGGGCGTCGGGGCGGGTGTGGAACGGGTCGAGTGGCCCCCAGCCGGTCGGCTCGATCTTGGTTTCTCCAGCTTGGGCGGGTGGTTTCGGGGAACTCTGATACACCCCGTGGGTACTGTTGTGCGTACCGACTCCCTCCTGTGTTTCTGTTCGATTTCTTCGGTGGATTGGGGGTGACAACATGACAACGACTGCTTCGGCTGATGATGCGTGGACAGTGGTGCGCACTGTGGATGTTGATGTCCTCGATCGTGATGGTGTGATGTCGTTGTTGGGCTCAGCGAAGCGTGTGCGCTCGACGCTGGATGCGTTGGAGGTTCGCGCGGCCCGTCGTTTGGGTGTGTTGCGAGACGCCGGGTCCGGCGAAGCTCCTGAGGCTGCGATCGCGGGCGGGTCCGGTTGTTCGGGCCGCGATGCCAGCGACGTGACCGAACGAGAAGCGGTGTGCACCGACCTTGCCGACGTCGAAGACGCGTTGGTATCGGGTTCGATCACCGCTGGCCACATCGACGCCATCGCGGCCGCGACGCGCTTGTTGCCCGAGGAGCTTCGTGACGAGTTCGCCACCCACACCGATCTGTTGTTGGCCCGCACCCACAAGGTGTCGGTCGACGCGTTCCGCCGTGAATGCCGCAACCTCGCCAAACACCTGATCGCACGATCGCATACCGGGTCCGACAGCGACGAACTCGACGCCCAACGCGCCGCGTCCCAGGTGAAACGCTGGGTCGACAAGATCACCGGCATGCATCACACGATGCTCGAGCTCGACCCTGTCCGCGATGCTGCGGTCTCAGCAGCGGTGAACGCCGAGATCGCCCGGCAACGACAGATCAACGGCAACCACGAACTCTCCTGGAAACAACTCGAGATCAACGCCTGGATCGCCACCATCACCGACACCGTGGTCTCCCACGTTGCTGGCTGCCCCCACTCGCACCACCAGGCTCGTGCCAACCGCAGTCACGACAGAGGCGACAACGTCACCGACTGCGCCAGCGACCGCGACATCGGCGGCCGTGGTGGTGACAGTGGTGGTGAAGACGGTGGCCGTGTCGGTGACGGCGGTGGACATGTTGGCGGTGGCGGTGTTGGTGAGAGCGGTGGACGTGTTGGTGAGAGCGGTGGCCGTGTTGGTGAGAGCGGTGGACTTGGCGGTGGCAATGGCGGTGACCGCAACGACGATCATCGCGGCGGTCGACTTGGCGACAGCAACAGCACGGGCGTTGGTGAATGTACGTGCAACAGTGGCCGCCGGGTCGTTGACCGGGTGCCCGAGATCGCGGTGCACATCTCGATCGAACGACTCCTCGACGACGCCCACACAGCCGGGATCTGCGAAACCTCCCACGGCATCGCGTTGCCGGTGTCCACCGTGCGGCGGATGTGCTGCGACGCCGAGATCTACCCCGTCGTGCTGTCAGGCACCGGAGAAGTCCTCGACCAAGGCCGCTCCATCCGCACCGCCAACCGACAACAACGCCGGGCGCTGCGAGCCCAACACCGCACCTGCGCCTTCCCCGCCTGCTCAGTCGGATACGACCACTGCCGCATCCACCACATCACCTGGTGGCGCAACCTCGGCAACACCGACATCGACAACCTCATCCCACTCTGTGAACGCCACCACCACCTCGTCCACGAAGGCGGCTGGGGCCTCTCGATGACCCCCGACCGCACCGCCACCTGGACCCGCCCCGACGGACACACCCACCACACCGGCACCACCATCAACCGACCCACCTCGAGCGATCGTCCGGGCCAGCCACCACACGATCCCGGCCACACGGTCGTCAACCAACGGTGAGCCGCGCCGCGGTGCCTTCGTCCGCATGGACGTTGATCGGCAGGGCGGGCACCTCTCGATACGGACCTTCCCGTTTGTCACGAACGCGCACAGAGCCTGGCGCGCCGCGCACCGTAGTCCCGAGTTCCATTCCATCACGGCTCTGCCTTCGACCAACGCCGCACCCGACCTGGGCAGGCCCGACCTGGGCAGGCCCGACCTGGACGGGCCCGACCCGGACAGGATCGACCTGGTCAGCACCAGCCCAACCTGGCCTGCGCTGTCCTGACCTCTCACCTCTCACCTTCCACCTTCCACCTTCCACCTTCCACCTCTCACCTCTCACCTCTCACCTCTCACCTCTCACCTCTGACCTCTGACCTCTGACCAGCCACTGCTGAGTCGGCGGTCGGAATCGACGCCAGAAAAACAGCACCGTGACCGACCGACGAGGAGCAGTTCGATGAGCGACGAACGTGCCATCCTGGGACCATGAGCGACGACGACCAGTCCGACACGGCCGCGGTGGACCGGCGGCGCCCCACCAGCCTGGTCGAGACCGACTCGGTACCGACTTCCGACACCTCGGCAGCCGTCGCCCCGGCAGAAGTCGTCGTCCCGGTCGACCGTCCGATCGTCATCGCTGCCAACCGCCTTCCGGTCATGCGCACCGAGGACGGGTGGGCGCCCTCACCCGGCGGCCTCGTCCGAGCGCTGTACCCGATGCTGCGCCAGTCCGGCGGCACCTGGGTCGGCTGGACCGGCAACAACGACGACGAGGCTGAACCGTTCACGGTCGAAGGCGTCGACCTTCACCCCGTTCCGATCAGCGCCACCGAAATGGAGCTCTACTACGAAGGGTTCTCCAACGACGCCCTCTGGCCGCTGTACCACGACGCTCTCCGAGAGTCCACGTACGACAACGAACAATGGGAGGCGTACCAGACGGTCAACGCCCGCTTCGCGCAGACACTCGCCGACATCGCACCGGCCGACTCGGTCGTCTGGATCCACGACTACCAACTCCAGCTCGTTCCACAGATGCTGCGCGAGCAGCGACCCGACCTCACGATCGGATTCTTCCTCCACATCCCGTTCCCACCCGTGGAGCTGTTCTTGCGCATCCCATGGCGCGACGACATCATCGGCGGACTGCTCGGCTGCGACCTCGTCGGCTTCCAGCGGCCGAAAGACGCCGCCAACTTCAACGCCGCCGCACAGCAGTTGCTCGGCGCCGACATCGAGGAAGATCAGGTCGTCCTCGGCGAGCGTCGGAGCACCGTGGGTGTCTTTCCGATCTCGATCGACGTGACCGAGGTCGAGGAGATCGCAACCGGACGAGCGTCGCGCCAGCGCACCAGCCAGATCCGGGCCCGTCTCGGTGATCCCGAAGTGATCATGCTCGGCGTCGACCGGCTCGACTACACGAAGGGAATCGGGCTGCGGCTCAAGGCGTTCGCCCAACTCCTCGAAGACGGTCGCCTCGACCCCGCACGACACGTGATGGTCCAGATCGCGACGCCGACGCGCGAGGCGGTCGAGCACTACCAGGACGAGCGCGCGGAGATCGAGCGTCTGGTCGGTGAGATCAACGGCCGTTTCAGCCGCATCGGGCTGCCCGTCGTGCACTACCTGTACCAGTCGCTCCCCTACCCCGAACTCGTCGCTCTGTACCGAGCCGGCGACGTGATGCTCGTGACACCGTTCCGTGACGGCATGAACCTCGTCGCCAAGGAGTACTGCGCAGCGCACATCGACGGTGACGGTGTGCTCGTTCTGTCCGAGTTCGCAGGCGCCGCCGACGAACTGGTCGATGCTGTCCAGGTCAACCCCCACGACGATCGCGCTCTGCAAGATTCGATCGTCGAGGCAGTCGAGATGCACCGTCACGAGCGCCGCGGCCGCATGGGCGGATTGCGCAACCAGATCCGCAAGAGCGATGTCCGAGGTTGGGCCGCCCGATTCCTCGCCTCGCTCGACGCCAGCGGTATCGACCATCGCGACCGCAACCCCGCACACGACGGAGCCGAGACGTGATCGCCGAGGGACCGAACACCGACCCGACGAGATCCGACCCGACGAAATCCGACCCGGGAAGCTCCTCGTCGCCGCAGTCGGTCGCTGCGGCGATCGCGGCGCTGAGCCGTCCCACGCTCGTCGTCTTCGACTGCGACGGCGTCCTCGCTCCTCTGACCGACCACGCCGATGACTCGCGACTCGGCGACGGTGTCGGTGACGCGCTGGAACGTCTGAGCGAGGTGGACGGCGTCGATGTCGCAATCCTCTCCGGTCGCTCGCTCGCGGGGCTCGCCCAGTTCGAGTTCGCCGACACGATCACGGTCGCAGGGAGCTACGGCGGCGAGCGCCGCGGCGTCGACGTGTCCGAACTCACCGACGCCGAAGCCTCGCTGATGGTCGAGGCCGACCGGATCCTGCGCCACGCAGTCGAGATCGCCGGCGACGGCGCCTGGATCGAGCGCAAGCCCACCAGCCTCGTTCTGCATGTGCGCGAGGCCGACCCCGACAACGGAGCGGCGGGAATTACCTCGGTCCGGGAGGCACAGCAGAGTCTGTCCGGCCACGAATGCCACGAGGGCAGCAACGTGCTCGAGATCATGGCCCGACCGGCGGACAAGGGTCGCGGTCTCGACGATCTGCGTCGTGACCTCGCTGCCGCCTCGGTCGTCTACCTGGGCGACGACGTGCCCGACGAGGACGCCTTCGCCCGGCTCGGTGCGGCCGATGTCGGCGTCAAGGTGGGGCCCGGCGACAGCAGGGCGTCACATCGACTCGATGACCCGGCGGCGGTCAGCGCCATGATCCACGACCTCATCGAGAAGACCCGCACCTGATCTTCGCTCGAACACGGCGGGTCGTCGGCCACGACTTGCGGTCCGCCACAGGTCAGATCGCTCGCCAACAGATGCACCGCACCCGGTCGGTCCGATACCGGTGGCGCAATGGGTCTCACCATGCGCCCCACTCCATCAGAACAACGCTGCCTGACCAGCAATCGATACCGGTCACGCAACGTGTTTCACCACGCACCCCACTCCATCAGAACAACGCCGCCTGACCGGCAGGCGGCGTGCGGCGAATCGCCGTCCACGGGTTGTAGTTCTCCATGAACACCCAGCTGCGGCGATGGATCGCCGACGGGCCGTATCCGACGAGCGCCGACTTGTGCACCGGGCACGGATAGCCCTTGTTCGTGTCGAAGGACCACTGCGGGAAGTGTTCGGCGTGCTCGCGCATCTCCCGATCGTGAACCACCTTCGCCAAGATGCTGGCGGCCGCAACGCTGAGACACCGCAGGTCGGCCTTCACCGCGAGTTCGACGTTCGCCACCGCCGGCGACACGAAGTCCCACTTGCCATCGGTCACTGCGACGTCGGGGACCACGGCCAAACCGTCGATCGCACGTCGCGCCGCCAACTTCTGCGCCGCCGACATCCCCATCTGGTCGCACTCCTGCGCGCTCACCGCTCCCACCGACCAGCTCACACACCACTCGGCGATCCGGTCGAACAGGAACTCGCGCTGGCGCTCCGACAGCAACTTCGAGTCTCGGATTCCGTTGACACGTCGATCGCGCGGCAACACCGCTGCACCCACCATCAACGGACCCGCCCACGAGCCTCGCCCCACCTCGTCGATCCCCACCACGACGTCGTGTCCACGCTGCCACATCGCCTGTTCGATCTCGCGGGTCGGTGCCCGCTTCTTCGGTGATGCCATGGGATCGTTTGCGAGTTCGGGTCAGGTGCGGGTCGGGCGAACTCGGGCGCAGGGTTGCGGTACCGGTGTCATGACGTGAGTCTTGCGGGCGATGCGGGTCGGTGCGGCAATTCGCCGACGGGGCCGAGGTTTTCCGGCACGCTCAGTTGAAACTGGCTCCGTCAGGATCGACGTTCAGTTTCAACGACTTCGACCGAGGCTGCGCGTTCTTCGGGGTCGGCCACAGCGCCTCACCACTCTGGTCGCTCGTGCTCCACGACGGATCCAACTCGTGAGCCGTCAGCGTGACGAGGTCGTCGCCGTGCTGCTCCCACAGCACCGCCGGTCGCTCGCCGTGCCATCGGACAGCGAACGACACCGTCGACGCTCCGACCGTCGGCACGCCGTGGACCTCGAAGTTGTTGCCGAGCCAACCGGTCGGCATCCCGGCCGGGAGGAGGTCGGCGCCGTCGGCGATCCGTCGCTCGAGCGCACGCACGAAGCGACCCGCCGAGGCACCACGCCGGACGTCGGCGAACGATGCTGTGGCTACGGGGCCGTTGTCCGCGTCGACCGACGACTTCGCCAGCCGAGCGATCGTCCGCTCGACGTCGGCAACGGCCAGGTCGTCGTTCGCTCTCTCGGCCACGAGGCGTACCGCGTACAGGGCGTCGAAGGCTTCGGCTCGCGTTGCGTCGATGGCCTGGTCACCACGTCCCCGAGCGAACAGCCGGCGCAACCCCGACCGGCCCTGCCGAGTCGATCCGCCACCATCGGGACGCTCGCCAGCCGCCGCCACACCGCCGTCCGACGCACCGTCCCCCCACGCACCGGCGGCCGACGCACCGACGACACCCGACGCACCGCCGTCCGACGCACCGGCGACACCCGCACCGTCCCCCCATGCAACGCCGTCCGACGTACCGGCGACACCCGCACCGGCGACAACTCCGCCGCCAACCGCCGGTCGCCCATCAAAAGCATCTCCGTCGCTCGCTCCACGCCCACTCGCGCGACGACCGCTCGCTCCACGATCAGCGCCGCCAGGGGTGCGAGCGAAGCGCCCGTCGGCGACGTGGCGGGCGATGCGCTCGGCGGGCTCCACGATGTCGAGCATCCAGGCACCCGCATCGTCACCGCACCGCACGAGTTCGGCGACGTCGAGCAGGAAGCCGACCGGGTCGTCCGCCACGTCGACCGGACCTTCGAGCAGAAGGTCGCAACGCGCAGCCACCACTGCCTCCACCAACGCCTCGTCGGGGAGCACCAGTCGACTCGCCTGCTCGATCACGCGCGTCCACCCCCGTACAACGGCGAGCACCGGTGGGATCTGCGGAAGCGACCGGACGCGAGCGGCCGCATCCGGGTGCGGCACGGCGACCCGGACGATCGCCCGGTGCCCGATCGGCATGACGATCGTGTCGTCCGGGAGTTCGATGCCCTCGATCGGGACGTCAGCGACCGGCCGCTCGGTGATGATCCCACCACCGCTCAGTGCGATAGCGAACGGCTTGGGCGACTCGTTCTCGAACTCCATGACGCACATGCCGTCGCCATCGGGCACTGCCCAGACCCGCTGCACGGCGTCACCATCGGGGATACGGACGCGCGTCTCGACGACCGGGGTGCCGTCGAGGCGGCTCTGACGGACGGTCGGTTCGCTCGACGGAACGTGCCATCGGTCGTCGGCAGCCACGAACCAGTCGACGGTCGGCGCGTCGTCGAGACCCCACGGCGTGACCGATCCCCACGGGCTGACCGACCAGCGCGACCGGAGACCGGTCACACCGATCGTGATACCGACCGGGCCGAGGTCGCCGCCCACCGAGTCGACGGAGCGCCCCACGCTCGGCTCGGCGCTCATGGTCGGACGGTTCCGTCGGCGCAGATCACGCCGTCAGTCAACCGTCGGAGGCTCAGGTTCGCTCGCTCTTGGAGTCCCGATCCATCAGAGCCGCCAGGGCATCCTTCGCTGATCGGCCTTCGTGGCACACCGCGACGACCTGTTCGGTGATCGGCATCTCCACATCGTGGCGTGCGGCGAGTTCGAGCACGCTCGGACACGACTTGACGCCCTCGGCGACCATGTTCATCGACTCGATGATCTCGTCGATCGACTCGCCGCCTCCGAGACGTCGACCGACCGTGTTGTTGCGACTCTGCTCGGACGCGCATGTGGCGATCAGGTCACCCATGCCGGCGAGGCCTGCGAAGGTGGCCGGGTCACCACCCAGTTCCACGCCCAGACGGGTCATCTCGGCCAGGCCCCGCGTGATCAGCGTAGCGCGGGTGTTGTCGCCGAAGCCCATCCCCTGCGCCATGCCCGAGGCGATCGCGACGACGTTCTTGACCACTCCGGCCACCTCGCAACCGACCACGTCGGGGTTGGTGTAGACGCGCAACGTCGGTCGGTTGAACAGCTTCTGCAGCTCCGTCGAGATGCGCAAGTCGTCGATCGCGACGACACTCGCTGCGGGTTGTCCGGCGATGATCTCCTTGGCCAGGTTCGGGCCGGTGAGCACCGCGATCGGATGGCCCGGCATCTCCTCCTCGGTCACCTCGCTCATGCGCTGCTGGGTCTCCCGTTCGAGACCCTTCGACAGCGTGACGACCGGAACCCACGGGCGCAGGTGCACGGCGACCTGCCGAGCGACCTCTCGATATCCGTGCGACGGGACGGCCATGACGATCACGTCGGACTGCGACACGATCTCGGCAAGGTCGCTGGTCGCTTGCAACGACGGCGGCAGGGTGAAGTCGGGGAGGTACGTCGAGTTGACGTGCTGTTCGGAGATTTCTGCGGCCATCTCGGGGCGGCGCGCCCACAGCCGGGTGGTGGCGTTGTCGGCCGTCATCGCCGCGACCGTGGTTCCCCACGAGCCCGCACCGATCACCCCGACACTGATCTTGCCTCGTCCGTCGTCCGTCACGATCACGTCGACCGTAGTCGGGACCACGCGCCCGCCCGTCAACGGACGTCATTGCGCTGATCGCACTCCGTTCACATCCACGCCCCAGGCCCCGCCTCCGACCCCAACCCCAGGCCGCGCCCCGATCCCAGCCCATCACCCGACCCCATCGCCAGGCCCCGAGCAACGGTCGTGTTCGACCCGTCGATCGGGATCCACGAGGCGTGCGGTCGTACACTCGCGGGGTGAAGCTGGCCGTCCTGATGCCCGTCAAGGCATTCACCGAGGCCAAGCAACGACTCGCCGATGTGCTGTCGGGGAACGACCGGCAGCGCCTCGCCCGGTGGATGGCCGAAGGCGTCGTCCGAGCTGCCGGGACCACCCCCGTTCGAGTGGTCTGTGACTCCGAGGTCGTGAGTGATTGGGCTCGATCGGTCGGCGCCGAACCGCTCTGGACCGCCGAACTGGGGTTGAACGGTGCCGTCGACGACGGAGTCGCCCAACTCACCGTCGCCGGGTACGACCACATCATCGTCGCCCACGCCGACCTGCCGTTTCCCCGCTCTCTCCTCGACGTCGCCCGACCTGACACCGCGACGTTCGTGCCCGACGCCCGACGCGACGGGACGAACGTAATGGCGTTTCCCTCCGCTCGGCCGATCCCTGCGCAGTACGGACCCGGATCATTCGCACGCCATTGGGCCTCGGCCGCCGGCACGTTGCGCGAGTTGCGCCCTGACCCGATGCTGGCGATCGACGTCGACGACCCGACCGACCTGGCCCATCCACTACTCCGCCCACTCATCAACGAGGTGCTGCCCACATGGCTGCCAACGACCCCGGCCAACCACTTCATCCGACCCGCGACGTGACGTCCACGGTCGACGACTGGAGCCGCAACCTGGCGACTCCCGAATCGGCGCTTGCGATCGGAGCCCACCCCGACGACGTCGAGTTCGGATGCGGCGGTGTCCTCGCCAAGTGGGCGGCCGACGGCTGCACGATCCACCACCTCGTCTGTACCGACGGATCGAAGGGCACGTGGGATGCGAGTGCCGACACGGTCGCACTGGCTGCGCGACGACAAGTCGAGCAGCGCGAGGCCGCTCGCCGGCTCAGCGGCCAGAACGCAGGCGAGGTCCGGTTCCTCGAGTATGTCGATGGCGAACTGGACAGCGGCCTGGTCGAGCGCGGTCGAGTTGCCCTCGTGATCCGAGAGCTGCGCCCGTCGGTCGTGCTCGGTCACGATCCGTGGAAGCGGTATCGGCTGCATCCCGACCACCGCCACGCCGGCCTCTTGGCATGTGACGGAATCGTCGCCGCTCGAGACCCCCACTTCTTTCCCGAGCACGGCGTCGCTCACCACCGACCCGATGCGCTGCTGCTGTGGGAGGCCGACGAGCCCGATCACATCGAAGACGTCACCTCCGGGCTCGGCGCGAAGTTGGAGGCCCTCGAAGCCCACGAGAGCCAGTTCGAGTCGACGATGAAGGCCGTCGACGAGTCGCAGATGGACGTTTTCCGCGGCCGCATCCGTGCGCGACTCGCCGAACTCGGAACTCCGCACGGAATTGCATCGGCGGAGGTCTTCAAGCTCATCACGAGCCTCTGACGCGCCACCCCCTCACGGCGACCCGAATCTCCGCACCGGTGACGACATTCGAGCCGGCCCCGGATCTTCGTCGCTCTGCGATGGTCGCTGACGATGCGCCGGATGGCACGAAAACAGTGAGTGGGCGAGAGGAACATCCCCTCGCCCACTCGACAGCGAACTCGACGGTCCGGCGCGAGCTCGAACGCTCGACCGACTCGAATTGGCTCTTACTTGGCCGACCGCTTCGCCGCAGCTCTCTTGGCTGCAGCCTTCTTGTTGGTCGGGGTCTTCTTTGCTGCAGCCTTCTTCTTGGCTGGAGCCTTCTTCGCTGCAGCCCTCTTCGCTGCAGCATTCTTCTTCGTGGCCGCCGCCTTTTTCTTCGTGGCCGCGGCCTTCTTCGCCGGAGTCCGCTTCGTTGGCGCCTTCTTCGCTGCGGCCGCCTTCTTCTTGGCGGGAGCCTTCTTGGCCGCAGCCTTCTTCGCCGTGGCCTTCTTCGCCGTGGCCTTCTTCGCCGTGGCTTTCTTGACGGCAGCCTTCTTCTTCGCTGCGGCCTTCTTCGTGGCGGCCGCCTTCTTCTTGGCCGGAGCCTTCTTGGCCGCAGCCTTCTTGGCCGCAGCCTTCTTGGCCGCGGCCTTCTTCTTGGCTGTCTTGGCGGTCGCCATCAGGTCACTTCTTCTTCTTGCCGTTGAGCGCTTCTTTCAGCGCCGAGCTCGAGGTGAACTTCATCGCCGTCGATGCCTTGATCTGGACCGGCTCACCCGTCTGCGGGTTGCGGCCTGTGCGGGCGCTGCGCTCGGTCGTGCTGAACTTTCCGAAACCGGGGAACGCGACGGAATCGCCCTTCTTGGTCTCCTTCACGACGTAGTCGAAGAAGGCGCCGAGAGCGCGCTCCGTATCGGCCTTATTCAGGCCACTCTCGTTTGCGACGGCGTCGATCATTTCTGCTTTGGTTGCCATGAGGGGAACCCTTTCGTGGTGGATCTGTTGCTGTTCACCCGGCGGATGCCGGGACCGGACGACCACAGTGTAGAGGTCGAACTACAACCATGTGACTTACCCGAACCGGTCGCGCGCAAGCACTCATGTCGTTGCAGATGCAATCACTACGTTCCGTGACCCTTGTACGACATGGATTCGAGGGCCGACGTCACCCCGACCAAGCACGACGACGACCCTCGACGATGCTCGCACCGACTCGTCCGAGACGCGCCGGCTCCGCCCCCGACGGACCACCCGCCGACGTCTTCGCCAACCGGGACGACCGCCCGGACGACGGCCCCATACACCCGCAGCGAACGGCCTCACACACCCGAAGCGGACGACCACGACGCCTCCGGGACGTCAGAACGTCGCCGAGTCGAGAGCTTCTCGCAGGACGCCTCCCACCGCTTCGGCCTCGCCCTCGCCGTACTTCGTCCGCGGCCAGAAGAAGCCGCGCAACCCGTCACCCTTCGTGCGTGGCACCACGTGCACGTGGAGGTGGGCGACGCTCTGGCTCACGATGTTGTTGTTGGCCACGAAGGTTCCCTGTGCGCCCAGCGCCTGCGGAACGATCCGGCTGATCTCACGCACACGTTCGAAGAACGGCCCCACCTCGGCCGGTTGCAGGTCGGCGAGCGTGACGACATGGCGACGCGGGACCACGAGCGTGTGCCCGTGGAACAGCGGCGTCGTGTCGAGGAACGCAGCGGCAACGTCGTCTTCGAATACGATCGTGGCCGGCGCTTCGCCCGCAGCGATCCGACAGAAGGCACACCGACTGACGGTCTCCGACGTGTCGGGTGGATGAACGGTCGAAGACGCCACGATGACGATCTTCGCATCGACGATGCGTCCACCGCCACCATCCACGACCAGCCGATCGCGGTGCGGTACAACAACACGACGGGTCGGCGGCGACCTCGATCGGGTCTTGGTCATCATCCGAGACAGGTTCGGAGGCGACGCCGGGCCGCAGCGCCGGCGTCCGGCACGGATCGGACGGCGGCGATCACGCAACGACCACCGCGACGACATCGACAGCACCATCCCACGAGGAGACCTCATGACCGACCTGATCACCACCGCCGACGAGTTGGAGAACGGTCCATCCGGCTCTCATCCCAGTGGTGCAGGTGCAGGTGCAGGTGCAGGTGCGAATGCGAATGCGAATGCGAATGCGAGTGTCGTCGATTTGACCGCTCAGCGTGCTCGTCTGGTACTCGACACATCGGTCCTGATCGCCGACCCGACGTGCGTTCTCGAGTTCCGCGACGTCGACGTGGTGGTGCCCCTGACCGTCGTGGAAGAACTCGACGGGCTCAAGAGCCGCTCCGACGATGTCGGCCGGGCGGCGCGTACCGCGCTGCGCACACTCGAAGATCTCCGGGTACTGCACGGCGGGTCGCTCGCCGAGCCCGTGCCGACCGGCGCCGACGGAGCCACCCTCCAGATCGAGATCAACAACATCCGTCGACACCTTCTGATCGAGCACGGACTCGACCCGAGCGTGCCCGACAACCGCATCATCGGCGCCGCGATCGGGCAGTCCGATTTCGGGCCCACCACGATGGTCAGCAACGACGCTGCGCTGCGCATCAAAGCAGCGCACCTCGGCGTCGCGGCAACCGCGCACGCTCCGGTGCGTAGCGATCGCGCCTCGGCGGCAGTCGGATGGACCACGATCGACACCACCTACCAGACGATCGACTGCCTGTATGCGGCCGGCGCGATCGCAGTCGACGCCGCCACCGGGCCCGACGACATCGTTCCTCGCGAGAACGAGTTCGCCGTGCTGCGCTGCGGATCACAGTCGGCACTCGTGCGGACCGTCGACGACGAGTTCTCACTCCTCCCCCACGCCCCGAGTGAGCCGTGGGGTCTGCGGCCACGGAACAAGGAGCAGCGTTTCGCCCTCGAACTGCTGCTCGATCCCGACATCTCCGTCCTGGCGCTCGACGGTCGCGCCGGCACCGGCAAGACACTCCTCGCGATCGCGGCCGGGCTCGAGATGGTCGTGGAGCAGCAGCGCTACGAGCGACTCGCCGTGTATCGACCACTCGTCCCGGTCGGACGGGCCGACGTGGGGTTCCTGCCCGGTGGTCTCGATGAGAAACTCGACCCCTGGATGGCCGCCATCCACGACGCCGTCGTCGGTCTCTCCGACCGAGGTAGCAGCCACGACGCCGAGCGCCTCATCGACGAGTTGACGGAACGCGGGCAACTGTCGTTGGAATCAGTGACATTCCTGCGTGGACGATCACTGCAGAACCAGATGGTGCTGATCGACGAAGCGCAGAACCTCGAACCGACGACGCTGCGAACGATCCTCACACGCGTGGGCGGCGGCACGAAAGTGATCTTCACGGGCGACACGAGCCAAATCGATGCGCCGTACCTCGGAGAGACCAACAATGCGTTGAGCGTGTTGTCGTCGGCGTTCGCCGATCAGCGCTGCTTCGGCCACATCACGCTGACCGCATGCGAGCGCAGCGACGTCGCCAGCCTCGCCGCCGAACTGCTCTGACCACGTTCGCCCCGCCGTCGTCGAACATGTGAGCCGGCGCTGCACGCACGCGCCGCCCCACCCCCGAACGATTGGTGTCATGCACCGGCCGTCCCACTCGGGCTGCCAGCCCGGCCCAGCGAACGATTGGCGCCTGACATCAATCGGCCTCACACCAATCGTCCTGACACCGGTCGTTCTCACACCAGTCGTCCTGACAAACAATCGTCCTGACAACAATCGTTCTGAGAACAGTCGTTCTCACACCAGTCCCGACACCAGTCGTCCCAGTCCTGACTCCGATCGTCTCGGACGCTCGACGGGCTGCACCGGTGGGCCGCGAACTGTGAGACAGCCTCTGCGTATGGTGGGCGGCATGGAGCTTCCCCGCTTCGCCGTGGTCGACCTGGAGACGACCGGCCTGCGAACCGACCGACATCGCATCGTTCAGTTGGCGATGGTGACGGTCGACGCCGAGGGGTCGGTGCACGACTCGTGGGACTCCTTCGTGCGACTCCGATGGCCGCTGGCGAGCGTAGGCCCCACCGACATCCACGGAATCACCCGATCGATGCTGCGCGGCGCCCCGAAGCTCCGAGCGGTGGTCGACGAGTTCGCCGACCGCCTCGGGGACTCGATGCTCGTTGCCCACAACGCTCGCTTCGATGGCGAATTCCTCGTGCGAGCAGCGACACAACGCCGACGCAGCTCCCGAGATGATCTCCCCTCGAAGTTCGAGCGCAGGCTGTGCACACTGCGAATGTCACGCCGACTCGACCCCGATCGGCGTCTCTCCCACCGACTCGGCGACGTGTGTGCGCGCTACGACGTCCCACTCGACCACGCCCACGACGCTCGCTGCGACGCCCTCGCCACGGCCGCTGTTCTGCCGCACCTACTCCGCGCTCACGACGTGACCGGGGTGGCCGATCTCGAACCCTTCCTCGACCGACCCCGCCTCTGACCGCTGTGCCCGCCGACAGCCAGCAGCCTGGCGACCGCCGCACACCCCTCTGGGGGTGGAGGCCACGCCGTCGTCAGCCAGTCACGATTCACGATTCACGATTCACGATTCACGACCCCTCGAAGCTTGCCTCACGCATTGCGAACATGTGAGCTGGCGCAGCGCCATGCGCCGCCCCACCTCCCCAGATCGACGACTCGGCAACTGCCGCTCACTCCGCCGCGACCGCTGACCCGATTCTCACCCATCGCCCCCGTTCGAGAACCCATCGCCCCGCATAGCGAACATGTGAGCTGGCGCTGCGCCATGCGCCGCCCCACCTCCCCAGATCGGGCTCACCTCCGGTTCCCGGTTCGGGGTCAGTAGTTGGCGAGAATGCGGCGAGCGAGGTCGCGAGCGGGTTCGTCGGCGCCAGCCGGCTCGACGAGTTCGACATCCGGGCCGAGGCGCACCAGCAACCGGTTCAGCCACCAGTCACTCGCCACCGGAACGACCACATCGACACTCCCGTCCGTCCCGACCGTCGTGACCGAATCGGTCGGATAGCGGTCCGCGATCCACTGCGCTCGCGAGGTCAGACGCAAGGTGGCTCGCGGCAGATCGGCGTCGGTGAAGAACGCTTCGGGAGCAGAGGCATCGGGATCGATCTCGTGAGTCTCCCCGGTCGGCGTCAGCCATTCGATGCGGTCGATCCGAAAGGTCCGCCGCTCGCTCGACGACTGGTCGTCGGCGACCACGTACCAATTCCCCGCATGCACGAACACGTGCCGGGGCACGACCCTGCGCGTCGACGCCTCTCCACGGGTCGGCGAGAAGTACGTGATCTCCAGCTCCGAACCTGCGGCCACGGCCTCGACCACCTCATCGGTGAGATCGGGCCGTTCCAGGTCCACGACCACGCCGGCGGTGTCGTCACTGCCCGCATCGAGCCCCACTCGACCAAGCGTGTCGGCGAGCTTGGCGAGCCCTCGGGCCAGCGGACCGTCGGGATCGGAACCCGGAAGCTCCAGTGCTGTCCGACCGGCAGCGAGCAACGCGAAACCCTCGGGGGCGGTGAGCCGCAGAGGGCGCGTGAACAGCCGGGGCACCCCCACGAACACCATGCCGTCGTCGACGAACACGTCGATCATCTCGTCGACATAGGGCGGCAGACCGCACATCGCCACGAGCTCAAGGTCCTTCACGACCTGACTCTCGGGCATGCCGAACCTCTCGGCCACGTCGGCCAACGGCACCTCGCCCTGCTCCATCAGCCACGGCAGCAGCACCAGCAGTTGCCGCAGCCGGTCTTCGGCGTTGCGCGGCCCCGAACGCTTGCTCACGACCCGACTCCCACGTCCGAACCCTCGCCGACCGACCCGTCGCCGACCCCGACCGAACCCACGCCACTCGAGCTATCGC